>Ga0209233_1000118_pt1 | contig 236172 bp, 255 predicted proteins | sample AraplaCL_Cvi_mCL_FD_184269 | JGI IMG/M metagenome (GOLD analysis project Ga0209233, IMG submission 184269) | Arabidopsis root microbial communities from the University of North Carolina, USA - plate scrape CL_Cvi_mCL (SPAdes) (version 2) | ecosystem: Host-associated > Plants > Roots >... | reverse complement strand
CGCTGCCGGAAGAGGCGCCTTCGCAACCTTCTACAAACGCCTCATCACCAACGGCAAAAAGCCAATGGTGGCCATCGCCGCCGTCATGCGAAAGATCATCGTCATCCTAAACGCCAGGCTCAGAGACCACGCCATTCCTCAGAGTTGATGACGAAGCGGCCGGCTCAACCGAGCAGCGTCTTCGTTCTCTTGCTGCCGCCGAGCTTGCGCCAGGTGTTGAAGCGGTGGGTGGCGGCGGCGAAGGAAATCTTCATCTGCTGGGACACCGAGTAGCGCGACTTGCCTTCGTCGAACAGGCGGTAGCAGCACTCGGCCCCTTCCTCGGTCAGCTTGCCATCCGGCGTCTTGTTGTGTGGGTTGGCCGGGTCGAATTTTTCGAGCTGCTCCTCGACAAGACCTTTCAGGCGCAGCAGGTCGGCCTCGATGCTGGCAATGAGATCGAGAACCGGTTTGGCGTCAAATGAGTGCGGATGCTTCTTGTCCGTCATTCCGTTGGTTCCTTCAATTTCGGCTGTCGCGGAGTATATAGGCTAACATTTGGTGATAATGAAGAGACGACCGGGTTCGGCTGGATCACTCTTTCGCGCGCGCAGCTCGTGCCTTCGGCAATTGACGTCTGGCGGCCAAAACCGTAGTTTAGAATAATTCTAAACTAGGGTAATTTCCTCATGCTTTCTCGCGTTTTCGGCTTCGGCCGCCGTTCCTTCGATTCACTGTCGGAGCAGGAGATCCTGGCGCTGGCGATCTCCTCCGAGGAGGACGATGGACGCATCTACCGCGCCTATGCCGATGGGCTGGCACAGGACTTTCCGCAATCGGCCAAAGTGTTCGAGGCGATGGCCGAGGAAGAGGACGGCCACCGCGATTCGCTCATCGAGCTTTACCGCAAGCGCTTCGGCGAGCGCATTCCGCTGCTGCGGCGCGAGCATGTGAGGGGCTATTTCGAACGCAAGCCGGACTGGCTGGTGAGGCCGCTCGGCATCGAGCATGTCAGGCGGCAGGCCGAAGCAATGGAGCAGCAGGCCTATCGCTTCTATGTGGAGGCGGCCAAGCGCACCACGGACGCCTCGACCCGAAAGCTGCTCGACGACCTCGCCGTGGCCGAACAAAGCCACGAAAGCTCCGCGCAGAAGCTTGAGCAGGAGCACGTTCCCGGCGAGATCAAGGTGGAGGAAGCGAGCGCCGAGCAGCGCCAGTTCATCCTCACCTATGTGCAGCCGGGGCTGGCCGGGCTGATGGACGGCTCGGTCTCGACGCTGGCGCCGATCTTCGCCGCCGCCTTCGCCACGCATGCGACATTCCAGACTTTCCTCGTCGGCCTCGCCGCCTCGATCGGCGCCGGCATCTCGATGGGCTTCACCGAGGTGGCCTCGGACGACGGCAAGCTGTCGGGACGCGGCTCGCCGATCAAGCGCGGCTTGACGGTTGGCGTCATGACCACGCTGGGCGGGCTCGGCCACGCTTTGCCTTATCTCATTCCCTATTTCTGGACCGCCACCATCGTCGCCGCGATCGTCGTGTTCTTCGAACTCTGGGCGATTGCCTTCATCCAGAACCGCTACATGCAGACGCCGTTCTGGCGCGCCGCCTTCCAGGTGGTCCTGGGCGGCGCGCTGGTGTTCGCGGCTGGCGTGCTGATCGGGAATGCGTGAGCCATAGGCCCCTTCTCCCTTGTGGAGAAGGTGGAGCCTCACCCATTCACGACGCGACTATCCTCGGGAGCCTCTTCCCTTTCCGTGAGCCCATAGTCGCGCACGACATGGGCGATGCGCAGACGATAGCCGGCAAAGATGCCGCCGCGCCCCGCCTGCTGCGCCTGGCGATGCTCCTCGGTGTTGCGCCAGGCCTTCACCGCTTCCTCGTCGCGCCAGAAGGATAGCGACAGCACCCGCTTGGGATCGACGAGGCTCTGGAAGCGCTCGATCGAGATGAAGCCGTCGATGCCGTCGAGCAGGGGCCTAAGTTCCGCGGCGATGCCCAGATAGGCATCGCGCTTTCCCGGCGCCGGCTCGACCTCGAAGATGACTGCGATCATGCCTCTATTTCCTCCCTGACCGTCGACTATCTTGTTTCGCGCAATTCCGGACGGAAAACCGCTATGCACTTTTCCTGGAATTGCTCTAGGTCCGAAAGTCCTGCCGCGGGCCGTGCGGCCCGGACACCAGCTTCAGGAAGACGCGGTCTTCCTTGAGGATGAATCTCTCGCGCCGCGCGAACTCGTAATTTGCCTTGCCGGCCGGGTCGGCGGCAAGCCGCGCGCGATAGGCTTCGTAGGCCGCGAGGCTGTCGATGTTGTAGGCGGCATAGGCCGTGGTGGCCGAGCCTTCATGCGGCGCATAGTAGCCGATCAGGTCGGCGCCGCAGCGGGGAATGGCCTGGCCCCAGGCGCGCGCATATTGCTCGAAGGCCGCTTTGCCGAACGGGTCGATCTCGTAGCGGATGAAGCAGGTGATGGTCATGTCGGTCTCCTCGTCGGTTGGGTGGCGGCGACAGTTCGACCGTGATCGAAACATCGCTTCCGTCATTGTGCTAGGCATCGTCCTGTCAGGAGCGTTGCCTGGACTGCTTGAGCTCACCCGAGATTAGTGCTTCCCTGACAGGAATGCTTCGATAAGGATCGAACCATGCGTGAAGGACCCGACATCGCCCGCATCGCCAGCCTGGTCGGCGACCCGGCCCGCGCCAACATGCTCAACGCCCTGATGGGCGGCACGGCGCTGACCGCGTCGGAACTGGCGCTCGAAGCCGGCGTGTCGCTGCCCACCGCTTCCTCGCATCTGTCGAAGCTGATGGATGGCGGATTGCTGACCTTGGCCAGCCAGGGCCGCCACCGCTATTACGGCCTCGCCAGCGCGCAGGTGGCCGGCATGATCGAGGCGATCATCGGCGTTGCCGAGGCCGTCGGCCCGAAGCGGGTGCGGCCCGGCCCGCGCGACGCGGCCATGCGGGTGGCGCGGGTCTGCTACGACCATCTCGCCGGCGAGCAGGCGGTGGCGATGCTCGACAGGCTCTTCGACAAGAAGCTTTTGCTGCGCGAGGACGACGAGATCAGGCTTTCGTCATCCGGCGCCTCGCATTTCAACGCGCTCGGCATCGATATCCATGCCAAGGCGCGGCGGCCGGTGTGCCGGGCCTGCCTCGACTGGAGCGTGCGGCGTTCGCATCTGGCCGGCACGCTGGGCGCGGCGATCCTCGACAAGATCATTGCCGAGAAATGGGCGCGGCGCGAAAAGGACAGCCGCGCCGTAGTGTTCTCGCCGGGGGGAAGGCGGGAGTTCGAGAGGGCGTTTCTCTCCTGATTCTTCATCCTCGGGCTTGACCCGAGGATGACGAAGTCAACTTCAGCACCTTGCCCAGCTTGAAGAAATCCTTCCATGGATCGGCTTTCTTCAGCTGCTCCAGCGTCGTCTCATCTCCAAGTGGGAAAGCATTGGGCAGGACGCCCTTTTCAAGCTCCGCCCAGGTCACCGGCATCGACACCGTCGCGCCCTTCTTGGCGCGCGAGGAATAGGGGGCGACCGTGGTGGAGCCACGGCCGTTGCGCAGATAGTCGACGAAGATCTTCCCGGTGCGTGCCTTCTTGGACAGGGTCGCGGTGTAACGGTCGGGCGCGGCCTGCTCCAGCGCGCGGGCGAAATCATGGGCAAAATCCTTGACCGCGTCCCAGTCGGCCGAGGGTTTGAGCGGCACCAGCACGTGATAGCCCTTGCCGCCGGAGGTCTTGACGACGTTGGGCAGCGACAGCTCGTCGAGCTGCTTGTGGATGTCGAGCGCCGCCTCGCGCACTTTGGCGACGTCGACGCCTTCGTCCGGATCGAGGTCGAAGATGATCTGGTCCGGCTTTTCCAACGCATCGAGGGTGCAGCCCCAGATATGGACCTCGACCACGCCGTACTGGACGAGTGCGGCAAGCCCGTCGAAATCCTTGATGAACAGGATTTCCTCCCCACCGGCCGGATCCTTCATCCTGGCGATCTTGTCACTCATGCCGGGAGAGGCGTGCTTCTGGAAGAAGCGCTGGCCATGAATGCCATCCGGCGCGCGCACCAGGCTCAGCGGCCTGTTGACGACGAATGGCTCCATGCGCGGCCAGACCAGCGCGTAGTGATCGAGCAGGTCCTGCTTGGAAACCTTCTCGTCGGGCCACAGCAGCTTGTCGGGATGCGAAAGCCTTATCGAGGTTTCTGCCGTTCCGGCCGACTTTTTCGGCGCGGTCTTGGTGCTCGATTTTGCTTCGCTGTCGGCTTTGGTCTTCTTCGGCTGTTCCTGCACGACTTCCTCCGCCGGCTTGTCCTCACGCAATCCCTGGAACGAGGCGTGGCGGATTATACGGTCGGATGTCCAACTGCGGAACTCCACCTCGCCGACAAGTTCCGGCTTGACGAAGGTGAGGCCCTTGCCTTTCGGCACGGCGGCCGAAAAGGGCGAGTCCTTCGCCTTCAGCCCGTCGAGCTTTTTCTTGAGGTCCGTCGCCATCTTGCCGGAAAAGCCGGTGCCGACGCGGCCGGCATAGTTGAGCTTGCCGCCTTCGTTGAAGCCGACCAGCAGCGAACGCAGGCCGCGACCGGTCTTGTCCGAAGGCAGGTAGCCGCCGATGACGAATTCCTGGCGCAGCGTGCATTTCGACTTGATCCAGGACAGCCCCCGTCCACTGCGATAGGGCGCATCGGCGCGCTTCGACACCACGCCTTCCAGGCCCATGCGGCAGACATGCTGCAGCATGACCTTGCCCGGCTCGTGGAAGTGATCGCTGAAGCGCAGCGCCGAATTCTCGGGTTGCCCGCCAAGCAGTTCGGCCAGCGCCTGCTTGCGCTCGACCAGCGGCTCGCCGCGCAAATCCTCGCCGTCGAGCCGCATGAGGTCGAAGACATAGTAGATGAAGCGGTCGGCGCGCCGGCCGGACAGGTCCGCCTGCAGCAAGGGGAAGGACGAGACGCCGCTATCGGCCAGCACCACGATCTCGCCATCGATGATGGCGTCCCGGCATTTCAGGCCCGCCAGCGCCGCGGTGACCGGGCCTTCGAATTTTTCCGTCCAGTCGAGGCCGGCGCGGGTGAACAGCCGGACATCGCTGCCTTCGATCCGCGCCTGGATGCGGTAGCCGTCGAATTTCACTTCATGCAGCCAGTCGTCACCGGATGGCGCATCCTTCTCCAGCGTCGCCAATTGCGGCTCGATGAACTCCAGAGGTTTGGCGTGGCCGGCTTTCGCCTTGCCGGCTGCCGGCCTGTTGGAATGCCAGACTTTCGGCGTCTCACCCCTGGCAGCCTTGCCTTGGCCGACTTCCTCGATGGTCAGGCCCGATTTCACCGATTTCGGTTCTTGCGCGAGAATATCCTCGCCGGGCCGGGCGGCGGCATCTTCGGACTTGATCAGCAACCAATTGTCGCGCTTTTCGCCAGGGCGGGGTTTCAGCCTGACCAGATGCCAGCGGCCGTTGAGCTTGTGGCCCTCGAGCTCGAAGCTGATATGGCCCTTCTTCATCGCCTGGGCCGGATCGCCCTCGGGGATCCATCTGCCTTCGTCCCAGACGATGACGGCGCCCCCGCCATACTGGCCCTTCGGAATGGTGCCTTCGAAGGAGGCGTAGTCGACCGGATGATCCTCGACATGGACGGCCAGCCGCTTCTCATGCGGATCGAGGCTGGGGCCGCGTGTCACCGCCCAGCTCCACAGCACCCCGTCATGCTCCAGCCGGAAATCATAGTGCAGCCGGGTGGCGGCGTGTTTCTGGACGACGAAGATCCCGCCGCCTTGCTTTTGTCTGCCGACCTTGCCAGCCGGCTCGGCGGTTTTCTTGAAATCGCGTTTGGCGTGATATTGCTCGAGGCCGGCCATGACCCGGAACTCCTCTATGCGGATTTGCGCCTCGATGCGGGTTTGGCCTTGCTTTTCCCGGCCGCCGCCTTTGTGGCTTTGCCGGCTTTCGCGCCGCCTTCCGCGTTGAGGCTCTTCTTCAGCGCGTCGAACAGGTTGACGACATTGGATTGCTTGGACGGCGCCTTGGGCTTGGGCGCCTTCTTGCCGGCTTTCTTGGCGCGGATCAGCTCAAGCAGCGCGTCCTCATAGCGGTCGTCGAATTTCGAGGGATCGAATTTCGTCTTCTTGCCGTCGATGATGTGCTGGGCGAGGTCGATCATCTCCTTGTCGGTCTTCGTCGCCGCGATGTCCCCGAACACCGTTGCCGGCCGACGCACCGTGTCGTCGTAGCGCAAGGTGGTCAGCACCATGCCCTTGCCGAGCGACTCGATGACCACCGGGCGTTCGCGCTGATGGAGCACGATGCGCGCGAGGCCGGCCATCTTCCTGGCCGCCATCGCGTCGCGGATGACGGCAAAGGCCTCTTCAGAGACCTTGTCCGCCGGAGACACGTAATAGGGCGTGTCGAGATAGATCTGCTCGATCGAGGATTTCTCGACGAACCCGTCGAGGCTCACCGTATGCGAGGATTCGATCTGCACCGCCTCGATCTCGTCCTCCTCGATCTGGACGAAGTCGCCATCGCTCACCTCATAGCCCTTGATCTCGTCGCCTTCCCCGAGTGGCTTGCCGGTTCCGGCATCGACATAGATGCGCTTGACGGTGTCGCCGGTCCTGCGGTTGAGGATGCGGAACGAAACCTTCTCGGCATGGGTGACGACGTTGGTCAGCTTGATGGCGCATGTGACCAGCGACAGTTTGAGATAGCCCTTCCAGGCCGGGCGCGATGCCATTGCGAACTCCTCGGGCGAACCGCTGCGCGAAACAACCTTACCGCAACGGGCGGAGGCTCGCGCGGTTCCGGGAGGGACCGGACCTGGCCCACGCGGCAAGAGACGAAAATTTCCTGGCGCCTATCCGAACGTGAAACAGAAGCGCGCGCAAGCGACATCGGAACGAAACATATGTGATGCAAAAGTCACATGAAGCGGAATCGCGACGAAAGGCATCGAAAGACCCCGAATCAGCCGCAATCCCGCCACGATGCAACGACTTTCGGACCAGAAATTAACATCACGTTCACCGACTATTCATGCCTCGACACTATGCTCTCGAACAATTCGGACGGGACATCCGAAAGGGACAGGGACAGGTAAAATGAACTTCTGGAATCACATCGCCGGCTACGCCGCCGCCATTCGCGAATTCGTCGCGCCAACCTATCGGCCGGAGCGTTACTACATGCGCGGCCCGGGCCCGGCCTGCGCGCGTCGCGGCAATTCGCTGGGCGTCAGCGCGAACTGACCATGACCCGCGACCGAGGCCACCACAGCCGCATCTGCAGGCCGACCGCCGACCAGCGCGCCACCACCTATCGCGCCGAGCTCCTCGCGCTTGCCGCCAACTGGCGTGCGACAACGCCGCGACTTTGACGCCGCCGCCGGCTGGCTTAGTGTCTGGAGGCACAAGCAGCCGGGGCCTTCATGACCGACCTGCCCGAACCGAACCGTCCCGCCTCTCTCCATCAGGCCTATGACGCCCGATACCCGCTGATCGTCTTCGACGGCGTCTGCGTGTTCTGCTCAGGCTTCGTCCAGCTCATCCTGAAACTCGACCGGGGAAAGCGCTTCCGCTTCGCCACCGCGCAGTCGCCACTGGGCGAGGGGCTGTTTCGCCAGCACGGCCTGCCGACCGACGATTACGACAGCAACCTCGCCATCATCGACGGCGCGGCCTTCACGAGGCTCGACAGTTTCATCGCGGTCATGGCCGCGCTCGGCTGGCCATGGCGCACGGCGAAGGCGCTGCTCGTCCTGCCGCGGCCGCTGCGCGACTGGCTCTACGACCGCGTGGCCAAGAACCGCTACGCGCTCTTCGGCCGCAAGGACAATTGCGAGATGCCATCCGCCGAGCTGCGGCAGCGGCTGGTCGGGTAGAGTATTCGGCGGGAGCGGCGGATGAAGCTTCTGATCATCGGCGGCTACGGCACCTTCGGCGGACGCATCGTCCAATTGCTGGAGAACGAGCCGGGCCTCACCTTGGTCATCGCCGGTCGGTCGCTCGCCAAGGCCGAAGCCTGTTGCAAAGGCCGGGACACCACCAAGGCCCGGCTCGTGCCGGCGATGTTCGACCGCGACGGCGATCTTGCCGCGCAACTCGCCGGCCTGCTGCCCGATATCGTGGTCGACGCCAGCGGCCCGTTCCAGGCCTATGGCGACGGGCGCTACCGGCTGGTCGAGGCCTGCATCGGCGCGCGCATCCATTATCTCGATCTTGCCGACGGCTCGGAATTCGTCGCCGGGGTATCCGCTTTCGACGCGGCGGCCAAGGCGGGCGGGATCGTCGTGCTGTCCGGCGTGTCGAGTTTCCCGGTGCTGACGGCGGCGGTGGTGCGGCGGCTTTCGGCCGGCATGGCGCGCGTCGAGAGCATTCGTGGCGGCATCGCGCCGTCGCCCTTCGCCGGCGTTGGCGAAAACGTCATCCGCGCCATCGCAAGCTATGCCGGCCAGCCGGTGCGGCTGATGCGGGACGGCAAGCCGGCCGAGGGTTACCCACTCACCGAGGAGATGCGCTATACGATCGCGCCGCCCGGCCGCGTGCCGGTGAGGAACACCCTGTTCTCACTGGTCGACGTGCCGGACCTTCGCGCGCTGCCGGCGCTGTGGCCGGAGGCGAAGACCATATGGATGGGCGCCGGCCCGGTGCCGGAAGTGCTGCATCGGACGCTGATCGGGCTGGCGTGGCTGGTCCGCGCCGGCCTCGTCCGCTCGCTGTCATCCTTGGCGCCGCTGATGCACTGGGCGACGAACCGGCTGCGTTGGGGCGAGCATCGCGGCGGCATGTTCGTCGCGGTCGAGGGCGAGGACGCGGCAGGCAGGCCAGCCAGGCGATCCTGGCACCTCTTAGCCGAGGGCGACGACGGCCCGCTGATCCCGTCCATGGCGGTCGAGGCGATCGTCCGCAAGGCGCTCGACGGTAGCATGCCCGCTCCGGGCGCGCGGGCGGCGCTGCGCGATGTCGAGCTGGAGGACTATGAAAAGCTGTTCGCCGGCAAGACGATCCACACCGGCTTCAGGGATGACACCGACAAGGGCAAGGCGCTCTATCCCGACCTGCTCGGCGATGCCTGGAAAAGCCTACCGGCGGAGATCCGCGCCATGCATGAGGGAACCGCGATGGCGGACGGACGCGCCAGCGTCGAGCGCGGTGGCGGCCTTCTTAGCCGGCTTGCAGCGCGCGTGGCCGGCTTCCCGCCGGCCGCGGCTGAGATCCCCGTCAAGGTGCGGTTCGTCACCGACGGACAGGGCGAGACCTGGATCCGTGCATTCGGCGCGCACAGTTTTTCGAGCCGGCAGTTTGCCGGAAGCGGCCGCTCGGAGCGGCTGCTTTGCGAGAGCTTCGGGCCGCTGACCTTCGCCATGGCGCTGGTCGTCGACGAGAATCGGCTGCGTCTCGTGCTGCGCCGCTGGAGCTTTCTCGGCCTGCCGCTGCCGATGTGGCTTTGCCCGCGCTCGAACGCATACGAAACCGTCGAGGATGGTCGCTTCCGCTTCCATGTCGAGATATCGCACCCGGTCGCCGGGTTGATCGTGCGCTATCGCGGCTGGCTGGTGCCGGCTTCGCGCCAGGCGCCCAGGGACATTCGCGAACCTGCTTTGGCGCAATGACTGGACCGCCTTGCGCGGATCGCGGCACGTGACAAAATTTTCGGGCGCCTGTCGAAATCGCCCAATGCCGCACGACATAGGTCGGCACGCGACGATGCGGCCTTCGAGAAAACGGGAGAAGACCATGCGATACATGCTGTTGATCTACAATGACGAGACCGCGATGGCGAATGCCCCAAAAGAGCAGACCCAGCAGACCCTCGCCGCCTACGGCGCCTATACCGAGGCGCTGCGCAAATCCGGCGCGTGGCTGGCCGGGGAGCGGCTGCGCCCGACCCAGGCGACCACCTCCGTGCGGCTCGCCGGCGGCAAGACCAACGTGCTCGACGGCCCTTATGCCGACACCAAGGAGCAACTGGCCGGCTTCTACATGATCGAGGCGGCCGACATCGACACCGCCATCGAGTGGGCGGCGCGCTGCCCGGCGGCAAGCACCGGCACCGTCGAGCTGCGGCCGATCTGGGAAATGGCCGAGTACATAGCCGCGGAGTGATCCAGCGATGGACGACCGCTCGGAAATCGCGCGGGCGGCGGCCGAAGCGGCCGCCCGGCGCAGCTACGGCAAGCTGGTCGCCTGGCTGGCGGCGCGCACGCGCGACGTCGCCGGGGCCGAGGACGCGCTGGCCGACGCCTTCGCGGCCGCGCTCGAACGCTGGCCGCGAACCGGCGTGCCCGCGCAACCTGAGGCCTGGCTGCTGGCGGTGGCGCGCCGGCGCGACGTGGACGCGGTGCGGCGAAGGCTCACCGGCGAGGCGGCCCGCGACCACCTGAAGCTGATTGCCGAGGAAATGGAGGCGCGCATGAGCGGCGAGGATCTGCCCGATGAAAGGTTGCGGCTGATGTTTGCCTGCGCCCATCCGGCGATCGACACCAGCGTGCGCGCGCCGCTGATCCTGCAGACGATCCTCGGCTTCGACGCCGCGACGATCGCCTCGGCCTTCCTGGTTTCGCCGGCGACGATGGGCCAGCGGCTGGTGCGGGCCAAGGCGCGCATCCGCGAAACCGGGATCCCGTTTCGCGTGCCGGAACAGGCGGAGCTAGGCGAGCGGCTGGGCGCGGTGCTGGAAGCGATCTACGCCACCTTCGCCGAGGGCTGGTCGGATCCGACCGGCACCGATACCAGGCGGCGCAACCTCGCCGCCGAAGGCATCTGGCTCGGCCGGCTGGTCGCCTCGCTGATGCCAGACGAGCCGGAAGCGCTCGGGTTGCTGGCGCTGATGCTTTTCGCCGAGGCGCGCCGCTCGGCGAGGCGCGGCCCCGACGGGGATTTCGTGCCTTTGGCCGATCAGGATATCGCGCTCTGGGACGACAGGCTGATCGACGAGGCGGAAGCGCTGCTGGTGCGCGCCGCGCAAAGGGAAATCATCGGCCGCTACCAGCTCGAGGCCGCCGTGCAGTCCGCGCATACGGCGCGCCGTCGCGGCAACGGCACCGACTGGGCGGCGATCCGCCAACTCTACGACGCGCTGCTCTCCGTGGCCGGCTCGCCGGTGGTGGCGATCAACCGCGCGGTGGCGATCGCCGAAACCGAGGGCGCTCCGGCCGGATTGGCGGCGCTCTACGTGCTGGGCGAGGACAAGCGGCTGCAGGACTACCAGCCCTATTGGGCCGCCCGCGCCGGCCTGCTGGCCAGGCTCGGCAACATCAGGCAGGCCGCCGAATCATACGACCAGGCGATCGGCCTCGAGCGCGATCCGGCCCTGCGGCGCTTCCTGCAGGGCGAGAAGGCGAAGCTTGCCCGGAATTAAAGTCGCCGAGCAATTTTCCCGGAATTGCTCAAGGCCACATCTCGTGCGATGCGTTCAGCTTGCGCATGAGGTCGTGCTGACGCAGCCGCGCCCACAGGCGTTCGATGTTTGGCCAAGCCTTGCGCGCCCGCTCGACCTCGGGATGCCAGGCCACCAGCATGACGAGGTAGATGTCGGCCAGCGAGAGGCTCTCGCCGGCCAGCCAGTCACGACCGGCCAGCGCCTGGTCGAGAATCGCAAAGCCGCGATCCATCTCGGCGACCGCCGCCTTCTTCACCGCCTGCACGCCTTCGCCATCGGCGGTGTAGCGACGCGCATAATAGAGCCTCAGGATCGCCGGATAGAGCACCGACGACATGAAGGCCATCCAGCGCAGGAAATCGGCGCGGGCCGGCGAGCCCGCTTCCGGCGCGAGACGCGCTTCAGGGTGACGCTCGGCAAGCAAGATGCAGATCGCCGCCGATTCCGTCAGCGAATGGCCGTTCGGCAGCGTCAGCACCGGTACCTGGTTCAGCGGGCTGATGGCCAGGAAGGCAGGATCGGCCGTGTCCTTCTTCGGCACGTCGATCTGTTCGAACGGCACGCCGGCCATGGCAAGCGCCGCCTCGACGACGAAGCCGCCGCTGCCGGGACGCGTATAGAGCTTGTACATCAAAAATCCTCCCACCGGCCGATTGGGGCCGGCAAGAGAGGTTGAGCCGAAAGCTTGGCGCCGCTCAAGCTGATCGGCGGCGCCAGAGGTGTTTTTTCAGCGGTCCAGTGTGACGGACAACCTCTTGGGGGCGCGAAGGATCTGGGCGAACCGGCCTAGGCGCCCAGTCCGTCGAACAGGATGGTCGAGAGATAGCGCTCGGCGAAGGAGGGGATGACGACGACGAGGTTCTTGCCCTTATTCTCCGGCCGCGAGCCGACGACGATCGCTGCCTGGAGCGCGGCGCCCGAGGAGATGCCGACCGGCACGCCTTCGAGGCGGGCGACGAGGCGGGCATTGGCGACCGAATCCTCGTTCGAAACCCTGACGACCTCGTCATAGATCGACGTGTCGAGGATCTTCGGCGCGAAACCGGCGCCGATGCCCTGGATCTTGTGCGGGCCGGGCTGGCCGCCCGACAGCACCGGCGAAGCCTCCGGCTCGACCGCCACGACCTGCAGCGACGGCTTGCGCTTCTTCAGCACCTGGCCGACGCCGGTGATCGTGCCACCGGTGCCGATGGCGGAAACGAAGATGTCGACCTCGCCATTGGTGTCGTTCCAGATTTCCTCGGCCGTGGTGCGGCGGTGGATTTCGGGGTTGGCCGGGTTCTCGAACTGCTGCGGGATGATGGCGTTGGGCAGCGTCGCGGCGAGCTCGTCGGCCTTGGCGATGGCGCCCTTCATGCCTTTCGGGCCCTCGGTCAGCACCAGCTCGGCGCCAAGCAGCGCCAGCATCTTGCGCCGCTCGACCGACATGGTCTCCGGCATGGTGAGGATCAGCTTGTAACCCTTGGCGGCGGCGGCGAAAGCAAGCGCGATGCCGGTGTTGCCGGAGGTCGGCTCGATCAGCGTCGTCTTGCCGGGCGCGATCTTGCCGGCCTCCTCCAGCGCCTCGATCATGGCGACGCCGATGCGGTCCTTGACCGAGGCGATCGGGTTGAAGAATTCGAGCTTGGCCAGGACATTGGCGACGATGCCCTTCTCTTTCGCGAACTTGTCCAGCCGGACCAGCGGCGTGTCGCCGATCGTCTCCGTGATCGAATTGAAGACGCGGCCGCGGCCGGGCACGCGCGCGGAGGTGACGGGCTTGTTCATTGGTTCGCTCCCAAGGGAATGGCACAGGCAGACAGAATAGGGCTTTCAACCGCGCAAGATAGGCCGGCGACCGAAAATATCCGAGTGGGACGGTTGCTCAAAACCGCCCATGACCGGAAATGCATTTTCCGGATCGCGTCTTTTCCGGAATGGTTTGGCTCTATCGAAACGCCGGCGAGGCCAGGATTTACTGGCGGGCGGCAATGGCCGCCGCCGCCCCCATCATGAAGCCGGCGGCGGTGCGGTTGAGAATCTTGAGCGCGCGCGGCGACTTCAGGAACCAGCGCGCCTTGGCGGCCAGCGCCAGATAAGGCACCAGCACCACGAACAGCACGACGACGGTCAGCATCGCAAGGATGGCGTAGTCGGCCAGCGTGATCGTCTTCAGGTCGACGATGGTCGGCGTGATGGCAAGATAGAAGATCATCGTCTTCGGATTGCCGAGCGTGACCGTCAGCCCGGCGATGAAGCTCGACAGCAGGCCGCCCTTGGCCTTCCGCGCCTCGACGGTCTCGGGCGTGATGCCGCCGGTCCAGAAGCGCCAGGCGAGGAAGGCGAGATAGGCGACGCCAGCCCATTTGATGGCCAGGAAGACCATGCCGAAGGTATGAGCAACGAAGGCGAGCCCGAGCACCACGGCGGTGAGATAGGTGAGGTCGCCCAGCATCAGCCCGAACGACATGGCGAGCGAGGAACGGAAGCCGGAGCCGAGGGCGCGGGCGACAAGCGCCGTGACGCCCGGGCCGGGGATGGCGGCGGCGACGCCGAGAGCGGCGCTGTAGGCGAGGAATCCGGTGAGGGTCATGGTTCAGGCCTGGCGTGTGATCCCCGGAGGGACCAGTGTGAAGCGCGGCTTCTATCACAGCGCCCGGTCGCGGGTAATTCCCCCGCGGCGGGATTCGTTGCGCCAGCCCGGCCGGGAACTAGTCGCCATGGGTAATGCGCCAGACGGTGCCGTTGCCGTCCTCGGTGAGGATCAGCGCGCCGTCCCCGGCCACCGCCACGCCGACCGGCCGGCCCCAGACCTCGTCGTCGGAGATGACGAAGCCGGTGGCGAAATCGTCATATTCGCCGGTCGGCTTGCCGTCCTTGAACCTCAGCCGCACCACCTTGTAGCCGGTGCGGACATCGCGGTTCCACGAGCCATGCAGGGCGACGAAAGCGTCGCCCTTGTAGTCGGCCGGGAAATTGCCGCCGTCATAGAAGGCGATGTTGAGCGGCGCCGAATGCGCCTGGATCAGCACGTCGGGCATCGTGACCTTGCCGGCGAGGTCGGGGCGCGCGCCCTTGTGGCGCGGATCCTCATTGTCGCCGATATAATACCAGGGCCAGCCATAGAAGGCGCCGTCCTTCACCGCGGTCGCATAATCGAAGGGGACGTTGTCGCCAAGCTCGTCGCGTTCGTTGACGACGCACCAGAGCGCGCCCGTGGCGGGCTGCACGGTCATGCCGGAGCAGTTGCGCAGTCCGGTGGCGACCGTCCTGCCGTTCTTGCCGTCGGGATCGAAGGCCAGCACGTCGGCGCGGCCCTCCTCAGAGCCCCAGGCCGCGCCCAGCGGCTGCGTTTTCGTCCAGGCTTCAAGGCCGCCCTTGGGCCTGGCCCCCATGTCCTCGGCGATGTTGGAACCGGAGCCGACCGACAGATAGAGCGTCTTGCCATCGGGGGAGAAGGCGATGTCGCGCGTCCAGTGATGGTTGGCTGGGATCCTGGGAATGATGGTCTCCGGTTTGCCGGACGCCTCGAGGTCGCCGTCCCGATAGGGGAAGCGGACGACCCTGTTGCTGTTGGCGACATAGACCCATTGCGGCTTGTCGCCCGGCGGATAGAAGGCGATGCCATAGGGTCGTGTCAGCCCTTTGGCGAAGATCGACGTCCGCGCCGGCTTCGCGCCGCCCTCGGCCAGACGATAGACGCGGACCTGGTTCGCCTGGCTGTCGGCCACGAAAAGGTCGCCGTTCGGCGCCACGCGCACGACGCGGGGATTCTCGATCCCGGAAGCGACGAGCTCGGCGGAGAAGCCGGGCGGAAGCTTCGGCTTGGCATCCTCGGGGCGGTCGACAAGGCCGCCGCCATTGGAAGCGGACCCGGTCGCATAGGGCTTCGGCAGATCTTCCGGCTTCAGCAACCTGCGCACGCCAGGCCGGTCGGCCTTCCAGTCGCCGAAAGCCTTTTCGCCGCGGAGCAAGGGTTGATCGGCCTGCTGCGCGAAGGCGCCCGTGGCGAGAAGCAGGGCAATGCCCACGAGGCCGGCGATCCGCATCATGCTGTCCTCCGTCATCCGCCAACGCGCCCCGATCGAGGTCCGCAGACAGGAGATATTGGGCATGCGTCCTAGAAGAGAAGCATGCGCACGCGGATGTGACGGCAGCGCCGGCTTCAGGCCTCTTCCGCGTCCAGATCGTCGTCGAGGCGCTTTTCCAATTCGACCAGGTCCGCCGGCAGGGGCAGGCCCATGGCGCGCATTTCCCTCAGCTTCTCGCGCAGCTGTTCCTGGATCTCGTGCTCATCCTGGGGCTGATTGACCATTTCCTGGAGCAGGAGGTCGATCTGGGCCTTGATTGCTTCCAACGCCATCTTCTTGCCTCCCTTTTTGCGGGCTAGCGCAGCATGCGCGAAATGAGCTGCGCCGTATAATCGACCATCGGCACGATGCGGGCGTAATTCAGGCGCGTCGGGCCGATGACGCCGAGCGCGCCGATGACGCGGGCATCCTTGTCGCGATAGGGCGCGACGACCAGCGACGATCCGGACAGCGAAAACAGCTTGTTCTCCGAGCCAATGAAGATGCGCACGCCCGGCCCGTCCTCGGCTAGGTCGAGCAGTTGCAGAAGCCCGTCCTGCGTTTCCAGGTCCTCGAACAGATGGCGCAGCAATTCGAGGTCGGCCTGGGCGGTGACGTTCTCCAGAAGGTTGGCGCGGCCGCGCACGATGAGCCGCGCCGGCAGCCCGCTCTCGGCGCCGGCCCACACCGCAAGGCCCTTTTCAACCAGATCCTGCGACAGCGTATCGAGCGCCGCCCTGGTCTCGTCCTTGATACGGGCGATCTCGATCCGCGCCTCGGCCAGCGTGCGGCCGCGGATATGGGCGTTGAGGAAATTGGACGCCTCATGCAGCTGCGACACGGTGATGCCGGCGGGCAGGTCGACGACGCGGTTCTCCACGTCGCCATTCTGCGACACCAGCACGGCAAGCGCCTTGGTCGGCTCGAGCTGGATGAATTCGATATGCTTCAGCGCCACCTCGTTCTTGGAGGCGAGCACGAGGCCGGCGCCGCGCGACATGCCGGACAGCATCTGGCTGGCCTCGGTCAGCATATGCTCCAGCGTCGCGCCCGAGCCGGAGGCGCGTACCTGCGCCTCGATGACGCGGCGCTCGTCGTCGGAAAGGTCGCCGAGTTCCATGAAGGCATCGACGAAGAAGCGCAGGCCGGTCTGGGTCGGCAGGCGCCCCGCCGAAATGTGCGGCGCGTAGATCAGGCCCAGATGCTCGAGGTCGCTCATCACGTTGCGGATGGTGGCCGGCGACAGCGAGGAGGGCAGGATGCGCGAAAGGCTGCGCGAGCCGACCGGCTCGCCGTCGCGCAGATAGGAATCGACGATCCGCCGGAAAATATCGCGCGAGCGCATGTCGAGTGACTGAAGTACCGGCGACTGCGACGTCGGATCGACTGGTTTGTTCATCCCGGCGAGAAACCTCCTATCGAAAAGATATAGACTTAAGCCACACCGGCGCAACCCGGTGCCGCATTTGCGGTCATCCCAGTGCCGTGCCCGCGGTCACCGGTGCCGTGTCCGCCGCGTCCGGCCCGTTTTCCTTTGCGCCGTGCTGCGCATGCGTCTACAAGCCGCCAACGAATCCGGGAAAGAACAGAAAGAGCCTCGATGCGCCCCTCCAAACGCCAAGCCGACGAAATGCGCGCCATCTCCTTCGAGCGCGGCGTCTCCAAGCACGCCGAAGGCTCGTGCCTGGTGAAGTTCGGCGACACGCATGTCCTGTGCACGGCGAGCCTGGAGGAAAAGGTGCCGGCCTGGATGCGCAATTCGGGCAAGGGCTGGGTGACGGCCGAATACGGCATGCTGCCGCGCTCGACCGGCGAGCGCATGCGGCGCGAGGCCTCCGCCGGCAAGCAGGGCGGCCGTACGCTGGAAATCCAGCGCCTGATCGGCCGGAGCTTGCGCGCCGTGGTCGACCTGCAGGCGCTGGGCGAGCAGCAGATCACCGTCGACTGCGACGTCATCCAGGCCGATGGCGGCACGCGCACCGCCTCGATCACCGGCGGCTGGGTTGCCCTCTATGACTGCCTGCGCTGGATGGAAGCGCGCCAGATGGTGAGCGTCGCCAAGGTGCTGAAGGACCATGTGGCGGCGATTTCCTGCGGCATCCATGACGGCCAGCCGGTCATCGACCTCGACTACCTGGAGGATTCCTCGGCCGGCACCGACGCCAATTTCGTCATGACCGGCAAGGGCGGCATCGTCGAAATACAGGGCACCGCCGAGGGCGAGCCTTTTTCCGAGGAGCAGTTCGCCTCTCTGATGGGGCTGGCGAAGAAGGGCATCTCGCGACTGGTGAGCCTGCAGCAGATGGCGGTGGCGTAGGTTTTCGATGGCCCCCTCCGCGATCCTGGAATCGGCCCTCTACGTCACCGATCTGACCGCGGCGGAAGCCTTTTACCGTGACATTATCGGCCTCGAGGTCCTGGGCAAGGTCAAAGGCCGCCATGTCTTCTTCCGCTGCGGCAACGGCGTGCTGCTGCTCTTCAACGCCGAGGCGACGAAGATCCCGCCGGCGCCGGACGCCAGGCTGAAGGTGCCCCCGCATGGCACGGCGGGCGAGGGGCATCTCTGCTTCGTGGCAAGCGCCGATGAGATCGACGGCTGGCGTCGGCATCTGGCGGCAAGGAATGTCGCCATCGAAAGTGATTTCGAATGGCCGCAGGGCGGGCATTCGATCTATATCCGCGACCCGTCGGGCAATTCGATCGAGTTCGCCGAGCCAAGGATCTGGGGTTTTTGATGCATTCCCTCAACGGACAGAAGATCGTCGTCGCCAGCCATAATGAAGGCAAGCTGCGCGAGTTCGCCGACCTCATGGCGCCGTTCGGCTTCGAGGCGAAATCTGCCAAGGAATACGGTCTGCCCGAGCCGGACGAGACCGGCACAACCTTCGAGGAAAACGCCTATATCAAGGCCTATGCGGCCGCCAAGGCGACCGGCCTGCCGGCGCTGTCGGACGATTCCGGCCTCTGCGTCGACGCGCTCGACGGCGCGCCCGGCGTCTACACGGCCAACTGGGCCGAGAAGCCGGATGGCAGCAGGGATTTCGGCATGGCCATGCAGAAGACCGAAACGGCGCTGCAGGAAGCCGGCGCGACCGGCCCCTCGCAGCGCGCCGGCCGCTTCGTCGCCGTCATCTGCCTCGCCTTCCCGGACGGCGAAGCCGAATATTATCGCGGCGAAGCGGAAGGCACGCTGGTGTGGCCGCCGCGCGGCGCGCTCGGCTTCGGCTACGATCCGATGTTCCTGCCCAACGGTTTCGACAAGACTTTCGGCGAGATGAGCGCGGAGGAAAAGCATGGCTGGAAGCCCGGCCAGGCGACCGCGCTTTCGCACCGCGCCCGCGCCTTCCAGAAATTCGCGCAAGCACGCCTGGATTTGGCCCGGTTGGATTTGGCGCGATCAGGATCGGCATGAGCGCGGTGACGATACCGCTCGACCGGAGTCCCGGCTTCGGCGTCTATGTCCACTGGCCGTTCTGCGCGGCCAAGTGCCCTTATTGCGACTTCAACAGCCATGTCCGCCATCAGCCGGTCGACCAGGAGCGTTTCGCCCGCGCATTCGAGACCGAGCTTGCGACCATGCGCGCCCGCACCGGGCCCCGCGAGGTGACCAGCATCTTCCTCGGCGGCGGCACGCCGTCGCTGATGAAACCGGAAACGGTCGGCACGGTGCTGGACGCGGTGGCCAGGAACTGGACGGTGCCGGCCGGCATCGAGGTGACGCTGGAGGCCAACCCGTCCTCGGTCGAGGCGGAGCGTTTTCGCGGCTACCGGGCGGCCGGCGTCAACCGCGTCTCGCTCGGCGTGCAGGCGTTGAACGACAAGGATTTGCGCTTCCTCGGCCGGCTGCACGATGTCGAGGAAGCACTACACGCGATCGGGCTGGCGCGCGAAATTTTCCCGCGGCTCTCCTTCGACCTGATCTACGCGCGGCCGGGCCAGACGCCGGAGGCGTGGGGGGCGGAGCTGGAACAGGCGATCGGCTATGCCGTCGACCATCTGTCGCTCTACCAGCTCACCATAGAGGAAGGCACGCCCTTCCACGCGCTTTACGCAGCGCGGAAATTCACGCTTCCGGACAACGACCATGCCGCCGACCTCTATGCGCTGACGCAGGAAGTGACGGCGGCGCATGGGCTGCCGGCCTACGAGATTTCCAACCACGCACGGCCGGGCGCGGAAAGCCGGCACAACCTTACCTATTGGCGCTACGGCGAATATGTCGGCGTCGGCCCTGGCGCGCATGGCCGCTTCGTCGAGAACGGCCGACGCACGGTGACGATAGCGGAAAGAATGCCGGAGACCTGGGCCAATCTGGTCGAGGCCAAGGGCCATGGCGTCACCGGCGGCGAGGTCCTGACGCGCATGGAGGAAGCCGACGAATTCCTGCTGATGGGGCTGCGGCTCGCTGAAGGCATCGACCTTCAGCGCTACGAGGCGCTTGCGGGTCGCGGCCTGTCCAGCGCGCGGCTTTCGGTGCTGCAGGAAGAAGGATTGGTGGCGCCGGTCGGCAACGCCCGGCTCCGCGCCACGACGGCCGGCATGATCGTGCTGGATGCTGTGGTGGCGGATCTGGCCAGGTAGCTTCTTGAAGAACGTGCTCTTCGTCTGCAGCCAGAACCGCCTCCGCAGTCCGACCGCCGAGCAGGTGTTTTCAAGTCGGCGTGATATCGAGGTCGAGTCGGCCGGCACCAATCATGACGCCGACAACCCGTTGACGCACGAACTGGTTGCCTGGGCCGACATCATCTTCGTGATGGAAAAGGCGCATCGCGCCAAACTGCAGAAGACGTTCCGGCCGAGCCTGAAGGGTGCCCGGGTAATCTGCCTCGACATCCCGGACGATTACGCCTTCATGGATCCGGAACTGGTGCGGCTGCTGGAAGCGAGGGTCGGCAGATATCTCTGAAAGAAAGAGGCGAATGCCTCTCGCGTTCGTCATTCTCGGGCTTGACCCGAGAATCCATGCCGTGACCTACGCGAAAAGTGCGGCGGAGCAGAATTCTGCACCGTTGGTAGCGCTTCGATGTAACGGCATGGATTCCAGGGTCCGCGCGCGTCGCTTCGCTCCTTGCTTCGCCCTGGATGACGAAGCGCGAGATCACGAAGGTTGCTGGTAATTTTAAGCGTCGTGCTTCTGGCGATGCTTGCCGCGGGTCTTCTCGCCATGCGCCTCGTCGTGGCGGACCTGCTTCTGGTCGGCCTTGTCGCGGCGAACGCCGGGCTGGGCGGCGATCGGATGTGGGGGGATGCCCTCGCGGGCGCTCTTGGTTTCAAGTCGGCTGATGAAGATGTCGAAGCGATTGGGCATCGTTCGGTCCTGCCTCCTCCCGGGGAATCAGGGGTTAAATTCGCCGTTGCCGGTTTCGTTCCGCACTGTGGCAAAGGCATGGCGGTTTCCTTACGGTGACCTCACGTTTTGCAACGGGGCGTCAGCCATGCGAAACAGATTTGGTTCTTTCGCAATTCCGGGCGGAAGGCTACGGCGAAGGCGCCGAGCCCAACCGCGACACACTTTTCCTGGAATTGCACGGAATGAGGGGCAATGGTGACCGGCGACAAACGCAGCTACCTGATCGGGCAGACGGAGGTCGCGGCGCGGCAGCTTGCGCCGGCGCTCTATCTGGTGGCGACGCCGATCGGCAATCTGGCCGACATCACATTGCGTGCCCTGGAGACGCTCGCCGCCGCAGACATCGTCGCCTGCGAGGACACGCGCGTCTCGCGCATACTGCTCGAACGCTACGGCATCCGCCGGCGCACCACCGCCTATCATGAGCACAATGCGAGCGAGGCCGGGCCGAGGCTGATCGAGGCGCTGGCGGCCGGACAAAGCGTGGCGCTGATTTCGGATGCCGGCACGCCGCTGGTGTCCGACCCCGGCTACCGGCTGGTCGGCGAGGCGCTGGAGCGTGGCCTCCGCGTCGTGCCGATTCCTGGTCCTTCGGCCGCGCTCGCCGCGCTCACCGCTTCCGGCCTGCCCTCCGACGCCTTCCTGTTCGCCGGCTTCTTGCCCGTAAAGACGGGGCAAAGGCTGACCAAGCTGGAGACGTTCAGGTCCGTGCCGGCGACGCTGATCTTCTTCGAATCGCCGCGCCGGCTGGCCGAGACGCTTGGCGCAATGGTCGAGGCGCTGGGCGGCGAGCGCAAAGCCGCGATCGGCCGCGAGCTGACCAAGGCATTCGAAGAGATGCGGACCGGCACGCTGACCGAGCTGGCCGACCACTACGCGGCCGCGGACACGCCGAAGGGCGAGATCGTCATCTGCGTCGGCCCGCCGGAAGCGGCGGAGGACCAGCCGGCCGACATCGACCGGCTGCTGTTGTCGCTCGCGGCCGAAATGCCGGCGTCCAAGGCGGCGGCGGAAGCGGCGAAGATGACCGGCGGCCAGAAGCAGGCGCTCTACCGCCGGCTGCTGGAGCTCAGGGAAGGCGACGGTGGCTAAACGGTCGGCCGGCCATCGCCGAAAAGCCTATCGGCGCGGCCATCGCGGCGAATGGCTGGCGGCGGCAGCGCTGATGCTCAAAGGCTATCGCGTCCTTGCCCGCCGGTATCGCACCAGGCTCGGCGAGATCGACCTGATCGCAAGGCGCGGCGATCTTGTGCTGTTCGTCGAGGTCAAGGCGCGCCGCACCCTGATCGAGGCGATGGAAGCGATCGGCCACGAATCGGAGCGGCGCATCGAGGGCGCCGCGGATTTATGGCTGTCGCGCCAGCCCGATTACGGGCGGCTGTCGATACGCTTCGACATGGTGGCGGTGCTGCCCTGGCGCTGGCCGGTGCATGTCGAGAACGCGTTTTATGGGCGCAATTGAGCGCTCACCCCCACACCATCAGCGCCGCCAGCCCGACAATCCCCACCACGAGCCGCCACCAGCCGAACAGCGAATAGCCGTTCTTCGAGACGTAATCGAGCAGGAAGCGCACCACGAACAGCGCGGTGACGAAGGCGGCGACGAAGCCGACGGCGATGATCGGCACGTCGGCCGAGGTGAGCACGTTGCGGTTCTTGAACAGGTCGAAGGCGAAGGCGCCGACCATCGTCGGCATCGCCAGGAAGAACGAAAACTCCGCCGCCGCCCGCTTGTCGACGCCCATCAACAGCGCGCCGACGATCGTCGAGCCGGAGCGCGAGGTGCCGGGGATCAGCGACAGGCACTGGAACAGGCCGATCTTCAGGTAAAGGCCGAGTGGGAAACGCTCGACGTCATGGAAGACCGGCTTGAGGTTCATGCGGTCGACGACCAGCAGCACCACGCCGCCGATGATCAGCATGATGCAGATCAGGCGCGGCGATTCGAACAGAATCGTCTTGATGAAATCATGCGCCAGCGCGCCGATGATCGCCGCCGGCAGGAAGGCGATCAGGATTCCGATGACGAAATGCCTGGTCTGCGGATCGCTGGGCAGCTTGATGAGCATCTGCCAGAGCTTGCTGAAATAGACGCTGAGGATGGCCAGGATGGCGCCGAGCTGGATCAGGATCTCGAAGGCCTTGCCGGTCGACTCGAAGCCGAGGAAGTGGCCGGCCAGCAGGATGTGACCGGTAGAGGACACCGGTATGAACTCGGTCAGCCCCTCCAACAGGCCAAGCAACAGCGCTTCGACGATGGTCTGGCTTTCCATGGCAACCTCAGCTTTCGAATGACGGCCAGAGCATGATGCCGAAAAGTGTGAAGCGGTTTTCGGACGACATCATGCTCCAAGGAAAGGGGCTTGCTTGTCATGGGGCGGAAGTCCCCCTATAGGTCGCAACACCATGACGGCCCCAGGAATCGGGCGGCCAAGACTTACCGGCGCCACTGGCGATTCGCCAGTGCTAGTATCGCGGAACCATGCTGACGCTTTTCCATCATCCCATGTTCGCCACCTGCCGGTTCGTCCGCCTCGCCTTTGGCGAGTATGGCGAGGAACTGGCGCTGATCGAGGAAAAGCCGTGGACGCGGCGCAAGGAGTTCCTGGCGCTGAACCCGGCGGGCACGCTGCCGATCCTGCTGGCCGAAGGCGACGTGCCGATCGTCGGCGCCATGGTCATCGCAGAATATCTCGACGAGACGCGCGGGGTGCTCAAGCGCGACAAGCGCCTGTTCGCCGAAGACCCGATGCAGCGCGCCGAAATCCGCCGGCTGACCGACTGGTACCTGGCCAAGGCCGAAAGCGAGGTCACCCGCCATCTGGTGCGCGAGCGCGTGCTGAAGCCGGTCATGCCTGAAACCGCTGGCGGCGGCTCGCCGGACTCGGCCGCGATCCGCGCGGCGCGCGCCAACATCCGCCAGCACATGAAATACACCAACTGGCTGGCCGGCACGCGCCATTGGCTGGCCGGCAACAAGGTGACCTATGCCGACCTCGCGGCGGCGGCAACGCTTTCGGTGCTCGATTATCTCGGCGAGATCGACTGGCGTGAGCACGGCGCCGCGCGCGAATGGTACACGCGGGTGAAATCGCGGCCCTCGTTCCGGCCGCTGCTTTCCGACCGGGTGCGCGGCCTGTCGCCGGTATCGCATTATGCGGACCTCGACTTCTGAAAAGCTGCGCGCGCTGATCGACGCGGAGGCGCGCCGCGCCGGCTTCGACGCGGTGGCGGTCACCCGGCCGGACGCGATCCCACTGGCGCCGGCAAGGCTGGCAGAGTTCGTCGCCGACGGCTTTCACGGCTCGATGGACTGGATCGCCGAGACGGTTCAAAGGCGGGCCGAGCCCTCGACGCTTTGGCCCGAGGTGCGTTCCATCGTCGTGCTGGCGATGAATTACGGCCCGGACCACGATCCGCGCGGCATCCTGCAAAAGCGCGACCGCGGCGCGATCTCGGTCTATGCGCGGAACCGCGATTATCACGAGGTGATGAAAGGCCGGCTGAAGGGGATCGCCGGCAAGATCGTCGCGCGCGCCGGCGGCGACGTGAAGGTGTTCGTCGATACCGCGCCCGTGATGGAAAAGCCGCTGGCGGAAGCCGCCGGGCTCGGCTGGCAAGGCAAGCATACCAACCTGGTCAGCCGCGCGCATGGCTCATGGCTGTTCCTCGGCACCATCTTCACCACGGCCGAGCTGGAGCCGGACAAGGCCGAGATCGACCATTGCGGCTCCTGCCGCGCCTGCCTCGACGCCTGCCCGACCGATGCTTTCCCGGCGCCCTACCGGCTCGACGCGCGGCGCTGCATCTCCTACCTCACCATCGAGAACAAGGGGCCGATCCCGCGCGAATTCCGCGAGAAGATCGGCAACCGCATCTATGGCTGCGACGACTGCCTGGCCGCCTGCCCGTGGAACAAGTTCGCGCAAACCGCCTCGGAAGCCAAGCTTGCCGCCCGCGACGACCTGCGCGAGCCGCCGCTGTCGGAACTGCTCGCGCTCGACGATGCCGCTTTTCGCGCTTTCTTCTCGGGCTCGCCGGTCAAGCGCATCGGCCGCGACCGTTTCATCCGCAACGTCCTGGTCGCCGCCGGCAACTCGGGCGATGCGACGCTTGCGCCAATCGTGCGTGGCCTGCTCGACGACGCCGCGCCGCTAGTGCGGGGTGCGGCAATCTGGGCTCTGTCGCGGCTGCTCCGCGACCGCGATTTTGGCGACCTTGCCGCCACGGCGTCGAAGACCGAAACCGATGCAGCAGTCCGCGAGGAATGGCAGGCGGCGCTGGCAAATTCCGCAAGGGCCGATTGATGAGGGTTCACCGATGAGCGAAAGACGATTCTTCATCTTCGGCGCCGGCTACTCGGGAAGGGCTTTCGCGCGAGCCAACGGGCAGGGCGCAGCCGTTCTCGGCACCACCCGGACGCCGGAAAAATTCGACGCGCTGAGATCGGCCGGCATCGCGCCACTGCAATTCGACGGCTCGCTGTCGCCCGAGCTCGGCGACGAGCTTGCGCGAACGACCCATCTCATCGTCTCGATCGCTCCGAACGAGGCCGGCGACCCGGTGCTCAACGCCGCCGGCGATGCGATCAGGGCAAACATGCCGGCGCTGGAATGGATCGGCTATCTCTCCACTGTCGGCGTCTATGGCGACCATGACGGCGCCTGGGTGGACGAGACCAGCGCGTGCCGGCCGGTGTCGAAGCGCTCGGTGACGCGGGTGGCGGCCGAACGGGAATGGCTGGCGCTTGGCCTGGAGACCGGAAAGCCGGTGGCGATCCTGCGGCTTTCCGGCATTTACGGCCCGGGCCGCAATGCGCTGGTCAATCTCGAAGACGGCACGGCGCGGCGGCTGGTGAAAAAGGACCAGGTGTTCAACCGCATCCATTGCGACGACATCGCCGGCGCGCTCGGGCTTCTGGCCGGGAGCAATCTCGGCGGGATCTTCAACGTGACCGACGACGAGCCGGCGCCGCCGCAGGACGTCGTCGCCTACGCCGCCGGGCTGATGGGCGTCGAACCGCCACCCGAGATTGCTTTCGAGACCGCCCAACTTTCGCCCATGGCGCGGTCTTTCTACGGCGAGAACAAGCGCGTCGCCAACAGGGCGATCAAGGCGGCCGGCTATCGCTTCCGATTTCCCGACTACCGGGTAGCGCTGGAGCGGATGTGGGCCGACGGCAACTGGCGGGACGGAGCGCCGCGCAGCCCGATGAGAGGATGATGACGTAAGGCATCGTCCGAGCCCGCGCGGTCGAAGCACGGCGCGCGACATGGTATGATTCGCGCCCGATGCCGAACGGACGACTGGAGAGGGAACCCAGCCTGATGAATTTGCGATCGCTGCCTGACCGCAAGCCGTTCCTGACCGCGGTGCTGGCGCTGGTGACATTGGCCACGCTGGCGGCCGCCGCGATTTCGGCCGAACCCCGCGCGAAGGACCTGTTCGGCGCCAGGAAGCTGCCGGCCGTCGCGCCGGCGCAATCGTTCGGCTTCTACTCCAAGGGCTGCTTCGCAGGCGGCGTGGCGCTGCCGATGGACGGACCGACCTGGGAGGTGATGCGCCCCTCGCGCAACCGCCGCTGGGGCCATCCGGCGATGATCGCGCTGATCGAGAAACTGTCGCGCGACGCGGTCGCCGATGGCTGGCCTGGCCTTTTGATCGGCGATATCGCGCAGCCGCGCGGCGGACCGATGATGACCGGGCACGCCTCGCACCAGATCGGACTGGATGCCGACATCTGGCTGACGCCGATGCCGAAGCGGCCGCTGACCATGGCGCAGCGCGAGACCATGAGCGCGACGCTGATGGTCGACGAAAAGACGCATCTGGTGAAGGACGCGCTGTGGACGCCGGCGCATACGCGGTTGCTGAAGCGCGCGGCTGGCTATCCGGAGGTCGAGCGCATCCTGGTCAATCCCGGCATCAAGAAGAAGCTCTGCGACACCGTCACCGGCGACCGTTCCTGGCTGCGCAAGATCCGGCCGTTCTGGGGCCATGACTATCATTTCCACATGCGCATCGGCTGCCAGCCGGGCTCGCCTTTCTGCAAGGCGCAGGAGACGACGCCGGACGATGATGGCTGCGGCAAGCCGCTGGCCTGGTGGTTCACCGAGGAGCCGTGGCGGCCGAACAAGAACCCGGATGCGCCCAAGGCACGCGACCTGATGACGATGGCCAACCTGCCGAAGCAATGCCAGGACGTGCTGAACGCACCCGACGCACCCTCGCTGGAAGCCGTGACCTATCATGGCGGCGGCGGCCCCGCGGTCGCCGTGGCCGAACCGCAGCCGGCCGAGCCGGCGGAGACGATCTCCAGCGGCGATGCGACGACCCCGGAAGCGGCGAGCGCCTTTGCGCCGACGCCCACCATTGGCATCCCGCTGCCGCGCCCAAGGCCGGGACACTAGCGCGTTTGACCGTTTCACAGGACGGCGAAACGCCCTATCTCCTTGTTTAGACGCAATTCCGGACGGAAGGTTACGGTGAGGCGCCGAACTCAACCGCATACACTTTTCCTGGAATTGCCCTATGACGCAAGCGGGCTTCCCCTTTCCGGGGTCATGCGCTAGTCAATCGATTGAAACGGCGCGGTGGCGTCGCAACGAGGACGATCAAGAGCATGGCAAGCGAAGACGAGAAAGGGCTGCGGTTTCCGGTCCTGATCGGCGACATTGGCGGCACCAATGCGCGCTTTTCGATCGTGCTCGACGCCAATTCGGAGGCGACTGAGCCGCATATCGTCCAGACCGCCAATTTCGCCACCATCGACGAGGCGATCCAGGCGGCGGTGCTCGACCGTTCGTCGATCCAGCCGAATTCGGCGGTGCTGGCGGTGGCGGGCCCGGTCGACGGCGACGAGATCCGCCTCACCAATTGCCCCTGGGTGGTCAAACCGCACCAGATGTTTGCCAATCTGCGCCTGAGCGAAGTCGTGGTGCTCAACGATTTCGAAGCGCAGGCGCTGGCCGTGGTGGCGCTGGGCGAGGAGCATATGGAGAAGATCGGCGGCGGCACGCCGGAGCCCAATGCGGGGCGCGTCGTGCTCGGCCCCGGAACGGGACTCGGCGTCGCCGGCCTGATCTATGCGCTCAACCACTGGATTCCGGTGCCGGGCGAGGGCGGGCATATGGATATCGGCCCGCGCACGCCGCGCGACTTCGAGGTGTTTCCGCACATCGAGAAGCTGGAGGGCCGCATCTCCGGCGAACAGATCCTGTGCGGACGCGGGCTGGTCAATGTCTATCGCGCTGTGGCCAAGGCCGACGCCAGGCCGGCGCCCTTCACCACGCCGGCCGAGGTCACCGCGGCGGCGCTCGCCAAATCAGACCCGGTGGCGGAGGAGGCACTGGCGCTCTTCGTCACCTGCCTCGGCCGCACCGCGGGAGACCTGGCGCTGGTGTTCATGAGCCGCGGCGGCGTCTTCCTCACCGGCGGCATCGCGCAGAAGATCGTGCCGGCGCTGAAAGCCGGCAATTTCCGCGCCGCCTTCGAGGACAAGGCCCCGCATAGCGCGCTGATGCGCGAAATGCCGGTCTATGTCATCACCCATCCGCTGGCGGCGCTGCTCGGGCTTGCCGCCTATGCGAGGACACCGTCGCTGTTTGGCGTGCAGACGGCGGGACGGCACTGGCGGGCATGATCGCACCCGGGTTCGGGATGACGATCGGCCGCCGCGACGAAGTTTCGCCATAGGCAAGCCGTAGCCGGGGCGCTATGAGGTTGCGGCCCGACCTTGTGACGAGAACCCACGAAGCGCTTTCGATTTGACCGTTCAAAATCCAAACAAGCAAAAGGCCCGGACCGCCGAGGTCACGGCCGTGCTGCGCCGCATCATCGCTGAAAACGGCCGTGACCATCGCTGGTCCTATGTGGTCGTGATCGTCTGCTCGCTGCTGGTTTCGGGCGCGACCGCTTTCTCGGCCTGGGTCATGGCCCCGATGGTCAACGACATCTTCTACGAACGGCGCGGCGACGCGGTGGTGTGGATCTGCGCGGGTTTCATGGGCGCCTTTCTCGTGCGCGGCTTCGCCGGCTATGGCCAGGCGATAGCCTTGGCCAGGATCGGCAACAATCTCGTCGCCAGGTACCAGAAGCGCATCTTCGACCATCTGATGCGCCTCGGCGTCGATTTCTTCAGCGACACGCGCTCCGGCCGCCTGGCGGCGCAGGTGGACGAGAATGTCGGCGGCATCCGCGACCTGCTGTCGTTGACGCTGATTTCGATCACGCGCGACGCGGTGACCCTGGTCGGCCTCGTGGCGCTGATGGTCTACCAGGATCCGGTGCTGTCGCTCAGCTCGCTGCTGATCGGACCGCCGCTGATCTGGGCCGTCGTTTACATCACCCGCCGGGTGCGCAAGATCAACCGGGAGTCCGTGCTGATCAATTCCCAGCTGAGCGGCTCCGTCCAGGAGGCCACGCAGGGCATCGCCATCGTCAAGGCCTTCACCCTGGAGGACGAGCTCAAGCGACGAATCGGCATCATGGCCGATACGGCCGAGCAGCGCAGCAACAAGATCGCGCGGGTCTCGGAGCGGCTTTCGCCGATTTCGGACATGCTGGCCGGCTTCGCGGTCACCGCCGTCATCGCCTATTCCGGCTATCGGGCATTGTATCTCGGCCAACCGCCGGGCGCGGTGTTCTCGTTCATCACGGCGCTGATCCTGGCCTATGATCCGGCGCGGCGCCTGGCCCGCATGCAGGTCACGATGGAGCGCGCGCTGGTCAATGCGCGCATGATCTACGAGCTGCTCGACCTCGAGCCGAGGCAGCGCGACGCGCCCGATGCCGCCGAAGCCAGGATCACCACCGGCGAAGTGCGCTTCAACAATGTGACATTCGGCTACGCCGCCGACATGCCGGTTCTAAGGGACGTGAGCTTCACCGCCGCCGCCGGCAAGGTGACGGCGATCGTCGGCGCCTCGGGCGCCGGCAAGTCGACGCTGGTGGCGCTGCTGCAGCGCTTCTATGACGTCGACAAGGGCTCGATCGAGATCGACGGCCAGGACATTTCGAAGGTGACGAAACGGTCGCTGCGCGGTTCGATCGCCTATGTCTCGCAGGCGCCCTATCTGTTCGAGGGCACGATCCGCGACAACATCCGCTACGGCCGGCTCTCCGCCACCGATGCCGAGATCGAGCAGGCGGCGAAGCTGGCCGCCGCCGACGAGTTCATCCGCCAGCAGCCGCAAGGTTACGACACGCCGGTCGGCGAAGGCGGCTCGACGCTGTCCGGCGGCCAGCGCCAGCGTGTCTCGATCGCGCGGGCCATCGTGCGCCAGGCGCCGATCCTGCTGCTCGACGAGGCCACCTCGGCGCTCGATAACGAGGCGGAGGCGCGCGTCCAGGAAGCGCTCACCCATGTCATGGAGGGCCGCACCACCATCGTCATCGCGCACCGGCTGTCGACCGTGGTCAATGCCGACCGCATCATCGTGCTGGAGGAGGGACGGCTGATGGAGGACGGCACGCATGCGACGCTGATGGCCGACCCGCACAGCATCTATGCCCGCTTCCACCGGATTCAGGGCAAGAAGGGGCTGGGGCTTGTCGACGACGTCAAGCCGATCCAAACTCCGGCGCCGCGCACGCGCGGAAAGAAAGTGGCGGGGAGAGAGGCATGAGCGAAGCAGGCGACATGGGCCTCGTGGTGGTGGGCGCCGCCGGCCGCATGGGCCAGACGCTGATCCGCGCCATCCACTCCATGCCCGGCGCGCGCGTGGCCGCCGCGGTCGAGCGGCCGGATTCTCCTCATCTGGGCAAGGATGCCGGCGAGCTGGCCGGCATCGGCATCGTCAACGTGCCGATCGTCGACGATCCGCTGCCGGCCTTCGCCAAGGCCGACGGCGTGCTGGACTTCACCGCGCCGGCGGCAAGCGTCGAATTCGCCGGCTATGCCGCGCAGGCGCGCATCGTCCATGTCATCGGCACCACCGGCTGCTCGGCAGACGACAATGCCAGGATCGCCGCCGCCGCGCGCCACGCCACGATCGTCAAATCCGGCAATATGAGCCTCGGCGTCAACCTGCTGGCGGTGCTGGTCGAGCAGGCCGCGAAGGCGCTCGATGCGGAGGATTTCGACATCGAAATCCTGGAAATGCACCACCGGCACAAGGTCGACGCGCCGTCCGGCACGGCGCTGCTGCTCGGCGAGGCGGCGGCGAAAGGGCGCGGCATCGATCTTTCCGACAACAGCGTGCGGGTGCGCGACGGCCATACCGGCGTGCGCAAGACCGGTTCCATCGGCTTCGCCACGCTGCGCGGCGGCTCCGTCGTCGGCGACCACAGCGTGATCCTTGCCGGCACCGGCGAGCGCATCACGCTTTCCCACCACGCCGAGGACAGGGCGATCTTCGCGCGCGGCGCCGTCAAGGCAGCGCTTTGGGCGCGCGGCAAGAAGCCGGGTCTCTATTCGATGCGGGATGTGCTCGGACTTTCCTGACACAAGCCTGAAGCATTTCCTTCTTACGCAGTTCCGGGCGGAAACCGTTGGAATTGCTCAAACCCCAGAGGAGCAAACATGTCGGGAACTCTCGTGCTCGTGCGCCACGGCCAGAGCGAATGGAACCTGAAGAACCTGTTCACCGGCTGGCGGGACGTCGACCTGACCGAGCAGGGCACCGCCGAGGCGCTCGCGGCCGGCGAGAAGCTCAAGGCGCGCGGCCTGAAATTCGACATCGCCTACACCTCGGCGCTGAAGCGGGCGCAGAAGACCTGCCAGCACATCCTCGACGTGGTCGGCCAGGCCGATCTCAAGACCATTCGCGACCAGGCGCTCAACGAGCGCGACTATGGCGACCTCTCGGGCCTCAACAAGGACGATGCGCGCAAGAAATGGGGCGAGGAGCAGGTTCATATCTGGCGCCGTTCCTACGACATCGCGCCGCCCGGCGGCGAAAGCCTGAAGGACACCGGCGCGCGCGTGTGGCCCTATTACCTGCACGAGGTGCAGCCGCATGTGCTGCGCGGCGAGACCGTGCTGGTGGCGGCGCACGGCAACTCCCTGCGCGCGCTGATCATGGCGCTGGACGGCAAGTCGGGCGAGGAGATCGTCAAGCTCGAGCTCGGCACCGGCGTGCCTGTGATCTACAAGCTCAACCCCGATTCCACGGTGGCGTCGAAGGACGTGCTGGAGGGCTGAGGCGTGTCTCCGGCTTGTCCCGCCGATCGCTTAAAGGCGAGTTGCCGGACAGACTGGTTCACAGGCTCGAAAAAAGCGCGTTGACACATATCGTTTGCCCGCTTACATGAGCGCCCACCAGCCCAGATGGCGGAATTGGTAGACGCGCACGGTTCAGGTCCGTGTTCCGCAAGGAGTGGAGGTTCGAGTCCTCTTCTGGGCACCATCTCATCCCGACTGCCAACGGGATCAATCAGTTAAGTCTTCTCGATTCATTGCGCTCGCCGACCTTTTTGGCGATCGGTTGGCTATGCTCCCGCCCGGTTGTCTTCGCTGATCCGTAAGCTGGCTCCCCGAAGCTGGAGACCGAGGCGGGAAGCGACGCGTTGCGATGCGAAATTGCCTCGGTCCGTGCTGTAGAACAGCGCGCGGGAACGGAGTTCCGGCAACCGGGACCATCCGGCCGTTGCGCTGGCGGCAAGGCCCCGTCCCCGGAAGGCTTTCACCGTGACCAGCCCGAGTTCGGCGCCGGCATCCGTAAGCCGAGCCGCAAAGGCGATGGAAGCGACCTCCCCGTCGACGAGAGCGGCACACCATGGCGCCCAAAAGTCCGCCACCTCGCGGAAGCCGAGTTCGAACAGACCTTTCGGCACTCCCGCCGCCTTCCAGGACCGGATCAGAGCCTGGCCATCCTCGGAGTCGCTGCCGACCAGCCGCACCCCGCCGGGATACGGGTGGCCGTGCGACAGGTGGTAGATCAGACCAAAATTGTACCGCGCATGGTTGTCGCCACCGAGGAGCGCCAGGTAGCGTTCAAGATGTCTTGGCGTTGCGGGATGCGTGAACGGCGGTTCTGTGGCGAGAAGTCCTTCGAGCTCGACCGCCAGTTCGTCAGGCAGATCGGCGTGCACCCCGAAGACATTGCCGGATGCGCAGCCCCCCAACCAGAGCCGCGGCCCCGGTGAGCAATCAGGGTCGTTCTCGCCGGCAATCCGTCCGTTATGGCTCAGTCGAAACAGCGTGCGGTAGTCCGTGCGGAGCCAGTCAGCAGTCATCCAACACAGTTTAGCGATTAGCCGGCACCGGTCCAGCGTCGGCTTTGAACGGACGTATGATTCCCGCGGACGCGGACCAAGCGGTTAAGCCTTCGGCGAAGGAGGATTGCCAGGCAACCTCCCCTTCCGGCCAGTCCCCCAACAAAGCACTTCAAACCCGCCGCCCCGGGCGCTACGGTCCGCTTTATGCCTTCTGTCAGCCCGACCATCGCTTCCCGCCGCGACCAGATGTTCCCCGTCCTGACCGATGCGGATATCGAGCGCATGCGCCGGTTCGGCGAGGCGCGCACCTATGCCGCCGGCGATCACATCGTCACGGCCGGCACGGTTTCGCCCGGTGTGATCCTCATCCTGTCGGGCAAGGTCGACATCACCCAGGCCGGCGGGATCGGCCGGGCTGAGCCGATCATCACCTACGGCCCCGGCAATTTCGTCGGCGAGCTGGCGCAGCTTTCGAGCCGGCCGTCGCTGGTCAATGCCGAGGCGAACGGACCGGTCGAGGCGATCGTCATCCCCTCGCAGCGGCTGCGCGACCTGATGGTGCAGGAGGCCAGTCTCGGCGAGCGCATCATGCGGGCGCTGATCCTGCGCCGTGTCGGCCTGCTCGAAAGCGGCGCCAGCGGGCCGGTGATCATCGGCCCTCCGGGCAATGGCGATGTGCTGCGGCTGCAAGGGTTCTTGCGCCGCAGCGGGCTTCCCCATCGTGCTCTCGATTCCGACACCGATCCCTGCGCGAAAACGCTGATCGAGCGTTTCCATGTCGATCCGCACCACCTGCCGATCGTGCTCTGTCCGAACGGCAAGCTCATGCACAATCCGGGCGAGAACGAGCTTGCCCGCTGCGTCGGGCTGCTACGGCCGATCGATGCCGACAAGATCTACGACGTGGCGATCGTCGGCGCCGGACCGGCAGGCTTGGCGGCGGCGGTCTATGCCGCCTCGGAAGGCCTGTCGACCATCGTGCTAGACTGCCGCGCCTTCGGTGGGCAGGCGGGGGCCTCGGCGCGCATCGAAAACTATCTCGGCTTCCCGACCGGGATCACCGGCATGGCGCTGATGGCGCGCGCCTACAACCAGGCGCAGAAATTCGGCGTCGAGATGGTGATCCCCGACGAGGCGAAGCTGCTCGACGACGCCAATGACGGCGCCCGCTACCGGCTCGCCATCGGCGATGGCGAGAGCGTACGCACGCGCGCCGTGGTGATCGCCAGCGGCGCGCGTTACCGACGCCTCGATATCGCCAACCTCGCGCAGTTCGAGGCCACCTCGGTGCATTATTGGGCCTCGCCGATCGAGGCGCGGCTCTGCAAGGACCAGGAAGTGGCGCTGGTCGGCGCCGGCAATTCGGCCGGACAGGCGGCCGTCTATCTCGCCAGTCAGGTGCGCAAGGTGACGCTGCTCGCGCGCCGCGACCTCGGCGCCACCATGTCGCGTTATCTCGTCGAGCGCATCGCGGCACAGCCGAACATCGAGGTGCTGACCGGAACCGAAGTCGAGGCGCTGGAGGGTACCGAGGGCAATCTGGAAGCGCTGCGCTGGCGCAACCGGGCGACCGGCGCGGAGACGACGCGCGCCATCCGCCATCTCTTCCTGTTCATCGGCGCCGATCCGAACACCGACTGGCTGGCGAATTGCAACGTGGCGCTGGACGCCAAGGGCTTTGTCCGCACCGGACCAGACGTGGCGCCGGGACGAGGGCTGATGGAGACCAGCCGAGGCGGCGTCTTCGCCATCGGCGACGTGCGCTGCGGCTCGACCAAGCGCGTCGCGGCCGCCGTCGGCGAGGGCGCGCAGGTGGTCGCGGCCTTGCATGCCTATCTGGCGCAAAATGGTGAATCGGCGAGGAGAGCGTGATGGATGAATGCAGGCATACGAAGGACATCAAAAAGGTCACGCCGAGCGCTCTCGGCTGCGAGGAATGCCTGAAGAGCGGCTCCTGGTGGGTGCATCTGAGGCTCTGCCGCACCTGCGGCCATGTCGGCTGCTGCGACGACTCGCCCAACCGCCACGCGACGAAACATTTCCACGCCACGCAGCACCCGATCATCGAGGGCTACGACCCGCCGGAGGGCTGGGCATGGTGCTATCTCGACGAGGTGTTCATCGATCTCGGCGCCGATACGACGCCGCAGAACGGCCCGATCCCGAAGTTTGTCTGAGGGTACGCCTCGAGCTGGCTCTACCGCACCGAGCTCGTCACGGTCGGATCGACGGCGTCGGGCACGGATTTGCGCTCGTTGCCGGCGAAGATGCCGATGAGGAGAAGGCTGAGCACGACCGGTACAAACAGGATGGCAATGCGCGCCTGCACGTAGAAGATGGCACGCCATTCGTTTCGCTTTTCGGGGCTGTCGTTCATCATGCTCGCTCTGGTCACGCCTCCCAGGGAGCGACATAGAGGCGAAGCGTTAAACAACCCCTTCCGATTCGGTTAACCGGTCGGTCTCGAAGCCCCGTGGCTCGAGATCCCGGCGAACGCCTGTCGGCCGTATCGGCGGGTCTGGGTCAAGCCACGCCGTCCCGGCGGGACGCGTCGGCCCTGTAGCACAGCGTCACGTTTGGCTAAGTGGCTTCGGCAGAAAAATCTTCCGCAAAACGAAGAAATTCAGCACGAAGATCGCGATCTCCACGACGATTTTCGCGATCCCGACATTCATGAAGGTGTCATTTGGAAGGTCCGCGATGAGAACGACAGCGAAAACGTAGTTGATCGCAACGAGACCGATGTAGCCGAACAATTCACGAAACGTGATGGGGGTCTTAGAGGAGAACGTCCCGCATTTGTGAGCCAGGAATGCAAACGTGCCGGCCAGCGCGCGTGAGCACAGCAGAGCCAAGGGGATGCCGAGGAACGAATAGAGAGCCATGAAGCCGGCGAAGTCGATGGCCCACGTGAAACCAGATATCAGCGTGTAGCGCGTGACCTGGTTCATGATCTGAAGAATTTCCCCTTCGTGAAGATCGACAGTTCGATATCAGAGGCGAGGGCGCTCGCGACGAAAGACAGAACCCACGCGCCAGCGTACACTATCCCAGACGGCACGCCCGTTTGCATGCTGTCGATGCGTTGACGAAGGCCGCTTCTATCCAAAGAGGGCAACGGCTTGCTAACCCATCTGCGCAAACCCGTGTGCCTTTCTATGAGCGTCTTGAGATTGTCGGGAGAAAAATAGGTCATGTGGGGCGACGGCAGGCCCCTCTGCCACATTCGGTCGTAGGGGCCGGGAATGCCGGCCTTGTTGAGGAGCGAGGCAGTCCTGAAGATCACGCCCCGGCTGCTTGGAATGTTGATGACCAACAGGCCGTCCCTGCCGAGTAGATCGGCCGCGGCCTTCGCAGCTTCGGCGGGGTTGGGAATGTGCTCGAAAACGTCGTTGAAGACGATCAGGTCATAGGGGCCGGGGTCTGTCGGGTAGTCGGGGAAAAGCCCCTCTTCGATATCGAGACCTGAGCTTCGGGCGACTTCAGCATCCGATGAAACTGGTTCAATGCCGGAAACAATAGCGCCTCTGCTCTTGGCGGCCTGCAGGAACCAACCCTTGGCCGAGCCGACTTCCAGCAGGCGCTGCCCATTCAGCGGCCGAATATCTTCGATCTGATTCAACACCATTTCGAAATTCTGCCTGCGCAATCGTTCGATGCCCTCGAATGCCTTTCCCGGCCCCGGGGACAGCTTCGAAACGTACAGGCCGCAATTTTCACAACGTGACAGCCAGGAGGAACGTCGCTTCATATCTGCAAGGCAGGCGGGACATTTAAAAGTCACGTCATATCTCCCCACTGGCAAGCGCCCCTAACACACGTCAGCGAAGCGACAAAGTCTCAAGCTTCGGACACGAGGCTGGACAAGCTTGCCGACGAGGATAGCGGCCAGCCCAGAAGCGAGCTAGCCGGAGATCCCGTGCTTCAACCGGGCGAATTGCCGGTGCTTGGCACCATCAGCCGCTTTTCAGCGCAAACAACCTGCCGCCGGCCGGCACGACGTCGTCGATGCCGGCGAGCCGCAGGCAGTGCCAGGCCATCGCGTGGTTGGAGGAGGTGACGGGAATGCCGATGCGCCGTTCCAGTTCCGCCACCGCCTCGGCGACGCGCAGGCTGGTGCAGGAGATGAAGATCGCCTCCACCCCCGGCACTTCAGCCATGCGCTCGGCGGCAGCCTCGATCGAGGCGAGCGAGATGCGGGCCGCCTCGCGGTCGTCGCGCCGGTCGAAGGTGGCGACGGCCGATATGTCGAGGCCGCGCCCGGTGAAATAGCGGACCAGGCCCTGGTTGATCTCGGGCGCGTAGGGCGTGAGCAGCCCGATGCCCTTGACGCCCAGCGCCTTGAAGGCGGCCAAGGCGCCGGTGACCGGCGTGGTGCAGGCGACGCCTGGCCGCGCCTTCCTGATCTCGGCGAAGACGGCCTCCTCGCCGAGCGTCATGGTCGCCGAGGTGCAGCCGAAGCCGACGACATCGAGCGGGATGCTGGGCAGGATGAGATCGACGGTGGGCGCGATGCGCGGCCCCATGGCGCGCAGCGTTTCGGGCGTGATGTCGTTGTCGTTGAACAGGCGCGCCTCGTAGAAGGCGACGCCCGGAATGCGCACCAGCGCGCGGAACTCATGCTCCAGCGTCTGGTCGGTGGCGAGGATCGCGAGCCCGATCGCCGCGCGCGAGGCGAGGCCGCCGTCGATCTCGGACGGCAATATGCCCAAATCGACCGGTCCCGAAGATTGTGGGCGGGTAGCAGCCGCGCTGACAGACATTGCATTCCCTTTCCTGGTCGACCCCGTCCGGGATCATGCGCTCAGTTCAAAAGACCGTCCATGGAAATAGCCGGCTTGCGGCCGGCGATCAGGTCGGCGGTGATGCGGGCGGAACCATGCGACATGGTCCAGCCAATATGGCCGTGCCCGGTGTTGAGATAGAGGTTCCGCAGGCGCCGCCGGCCGAACTCGGGCAGGTTGTTCGGCGTCATCGGCCTGAGACCTGCCCACATTTCGGCGCGGTCGTAATCGGCGCCTTCGGGATAAAGCTCCTCGGTCACGCCCTTCATGAAGGCGAAGTCGGCGGGCTTGTGGCTGGTGTCGTAGCCGGCGAATTCGGCGGTAGCGGTGACGCGCAGCCGGTCGCCGAAGCGCGACACGGCAACCAGATTGTGCTCATCGATGGCCGCGATGGTCGGCGGCGCCGGCCGGTTGCCGACGGGAATGGTCAGCGAATAGCCCTTGATCGGATAGATCGGCAGGTTGAGCCCGATCGTCTTGGCCACCAGCGGGCTGTAGGAGCCGAGCGCCAGCACATAGGCGTCGCCCTTGACGCTTCCCTTGTTCGTCATCACCTGCGCGACTCCGTCGCCGGACGTCTCGATGCCGGTGATGGTGGTGCCGGTGCGGATCTCGCCGCCGCGCTCGACGACCTTGGCGGCAAGCGCCCGGGTGAATTTCGCCGGGTCACCGGTCTCGTCGGTCGGGCAATGGATGCCGCCGGCGATCTTGTCCTTGGCGGAAGCCAGCGACGGGTCGAGCGCGACGATGGCGTCGCGGTCGAGAACCTTGATCAGCTGGCCGTCGGATTCGAGCAGCCGCATGTGATCGACGCCTTTGTCGAGCGCCTGCTGGCTGCGATAGAAATAGAGGATGCCGCGGTCGTTGCGGTCGTATTCTATCCGCTCGTCGGCGACGACCTCCTGCAGAACCGATTGCGAATAGGCGGCAAGGCGATGCTTGAGGAGGGTGTTGCGCCTGGCCTTCCGCGCCGTGCATTCCATCAGGAACAGCCAGGACCAGCTATAGAGCCTGGGATCGGCCGAGAGCTTGAAGCGCAGCGCCTGGTCCTTCAGCACCAGCGATTTCAACAGGATCATCGGCGCCTTGGGCGAGGACCAGACGAAGGAATGGCCCGGCGCGATCATGCCGGCATTGCCCCAGCTTGTCTCGGCGGCGACCTGAGGCTGGCGCTCGAGGATGACGACCTCGTGCCCGTCCTTCTGCAGTTGATAGGCGGTGGTGACGCCGACAACGCCGCCACCCAACACGATCACGCGCATGGCGCCTCCCGAGATCGCAAGTTGGGGGCAGTTTAGAGTGTGGATTGCGGTCTGCAATGGCACACATAGGGAGATGTGGGCGGGACAGCGCCCCCTTGTGGAGGACGCTGGTTGGGCGAGTGAGCGCTTCTGGCGACGACGTTGGAGATTAGCCCGAGGTCTCCATGACGTCGTCATACTCGGGCTTGACCCGAGTATCCATGCCGTGACCCCTGCCATAGGGTGCAACGGTGCAGAATTCTGAAGCGCAGCAACGTCTTAGCGTTACGGCATGGATTCTAGGGTCTGCGCGTGTCGCTTGCTCCTAGCTCGCCCTAGAATGACGAAGCCCATTCAACCCGCCAGCGCCTGTTCCAGATCGGCAATCAGATCATCCCCATCCTCGATTCCACACGACAACCGCACCAGCGAATCGGAAATCCCGATCGCCGCGCGTTTTTCCGCCGGGATCGAGCCGTGTGTCATCAGCGCGGGATGCTCGATCAGGCTTTCGACGCCGCCGAGGCTTTCGGCGAGCGTAAAAAGCTGCGTGCGTTCGAGGAAGCGTTTCGTGCCCGCCAGGTCGCGATCGAGGTCGACAGAGATCATGCCGCCGAAGGCGTGCATCTGCTGGACGGCGATGGAATGCTGCGGGTGGCTGGCGAGACCGGGATAGATGACGCGGCGCACGTCTTTGCGCGTTTCCAGCCATTGCGCGATTTTGAGGCCGTTGGCCGAGTGACGTTCCATCCTGAGCGCCAGGGTTTTCAGGCCGCGCAGCGCGAGAAAGCTGTCGAACGGGCCGGAGATGCCGCCGACGGCGTTCTGCAGGAATTTCAGCCGGCCCGCGAGATCCTTGTTGTCACCGACGACCGCGATGCCGCCGACCATGTCGGAATGGCCGTTGAGATATTTCGTCACCGAGTGCACGACGATGTCGATGCCGAGCTCCAGCGGCCGCTGGATGTAGGGGCTGGCGAAAGTGTTGTCGGCGACGGTGATCAGGCCCTTGCGCCTGGCAAGCGCCGCGACGCCTTCGAGGTCGACGACGCGCAGCAGCGGGTTGGTCGGCGTCTCGACCCAGAGCAGTTTCGTCCCGGGACGGATCGCCGCCTCGACCGAGGCGAGGTCGGTGAAGTCGGCGAAGCTCACCTGCAGGCCGGCCGAGCGCTTGCGCACGCGCTCCATCAGGCGGAACGAGCCGCCATAGATGTCGTCGGTGGCGACCACATGGGCGCCGCTGTCGAACAGTTCGAGCACCGTGCCGATCGCCGCCAGGCCGGAGGCGAAGGCGAAGGCGGCCGAGCCGCTTTCGAGGTCGGCGACGGCACGTTCGAAGGCGAAGCGCGTCGGGTTCTGGCTGCGGGCATATTCGAAGCCCTTGTGCACGCCGGGCGACTGCTGGCCGTAGGTGGAGGTGGCGTAGATCGGCACCATCACCGCGCCCGTGGTCGGATCGAGGTGCTGGCCGCCATGCACGGTGCGGGTGGAAAAGGCCAGGCGGTTCTTGCCGTTCGAAGTCATTTTGCGCGGCGCCTCAAATGGTTGATCAGATCGATACGGGTTATCAGGCCGATGAACTCTTCGCCATCGAACACGATGGCGACCTCGTTGCGGTCGAAGACCGGCAGCAGCGCATCGAGCGTCTGGCTGGCCTGCAGCGTGTGCAGGTTCGAGGTCATGGCCGAACGGACCGGACCGTTGAACCGATCCCAGCGGCCGTCATAGGGGCCGTCGACCTTGGCCAGTATATCGCTTTCGTCGACGATGCCGATCAGCTTGCCGCTGTCGAGCACCGGCAGTTGCGAGACGTCGGAACGGCGCATGCGGCCATAGGCGTTGAGCAGGCTCTCGTCCGGGCCGACGGTCACGATGTCGCCGGTGCGCGGTGAGCGCATGACCAGGTCACGCAAATCGCCATGCTGTTCCTGGTCGGCAAGGCCCTGCTCGGCCAACCAGATGTCGTCGAACACCTTCGACAGATATTTGTTGCCGCTGTCGCAGACGAAGGTGACGACCCGCTTCGGCGAAGTCTGCTCGCGGCAGTAGCGCAGCGCGGCCGACAACAGCGTGCCCGACGAAGAGCCCGCCAGGATGCCTTCGCGCGACAGCAGATCGCGTACCGCCAGCATGCTCTGCTTGTCGGTTATCGAATAGGCCTTTCTCACCAGCGAGAGATCGGCATTGGGCGGCACGAAGTCCTCGCCGATGCCTTCCACCGTCCAACTGCCGGCCTCTTCCATCTTGCCGGTCTTGATCAGAGGCGCCAGCACCGAGCCGACCGGATCGGCCAGCACCATCTCGGTCTTCGGCGAGGTCTTGGCAAAATGGCGGCCGAGGCCGGTGAGCGTGCCGCCGGAGCCGACGCCGACCACCACCGCGTCGACATCGCCGTCGAGCTGCGAGAAGATTTCCGGACCGGTCGTGGTTTCATGCGCCAGTGGGTTGGCGGGATTGGCGAACTGGTTGGCATAGAAGGCGCCCGGCAGTTCGGAAGCGATCTTCTCGGCCATGTCCTGGTAGTATTCGGGATGGCCCTTGCCGACATCGGAGCGGGTCATGCGCACCTCGGCGCCCAAGGCGCGCAGGTGCTGGATCTTTTCGCGCGACATCTTGTCGGGCACGACGAGGATGATGCGGTAGCCTTTCGGGATGCCGACCTGGGCGAGGCCGAGGCCGGTGTTGCCGGCCGTGGCCTCGACGATCGTGCCGCCGCGCTTCAGCCGACCGTCCTTCTCGGCGGCCGCGATCATCGACAAAGCGATGCGGTCCTTGATCGAGCCGCCGGGATTCTGGCTTTCGAGCTTGATGAACAGCCGGCATTTTCCAGTGTCGAATTTGGTCAGCTCGACGATCGGCGTCTGGCCGATCAGGTCGAGCACCGAGGCGTAGGGCGGACGCAGTCTCGACAGGTTGGTGTCCGCGCCGCCAGGCGCCGCTTTTGTCTGCTCGCTCATCTTGGATGCTCCATCGAAGCCGTTCGATGCGTCTGTCCGCAGTCTCGCGCGGGAGGCCGCGGCAATCCATTCCGGTTTCGCGGATCGCGCGACCCGTCTTTTCCAGCCCTTTTCATCTCGAAAGAAGATAGATCGTGCCAATCCGGCGGCGAGTGGAGGAATGGAATTCTATGGGGGTTGTAATCTCCCCCCTCTAAGGGGAGATGTCGCCGAAGGCGGCAGAGGGGGTCGCCGCGCGTGAAGCGCCAACCTCCTTCTGCAAGAAGGTTAGGGCGAGCCCGGTCGGACCGACCCCCCTCTGCCTGCCGGCCATCTCCCCCTCGGGGGGAGATTATGTCTGACCACGCCTCACCCCAGCAATTGCTTGCTGAGCTTGGCGCTTTGGACGCGGATGTCGGGAATGGCGTCGATCTCGAAGAAGGTGCCGCGCGTCAGCGGCCCGACGGCAAGCAGCTTCGACGACACCGTGCCATCGGACGCGATCAGTTCGCATTTCGCGGTGACATCGAGCCCGAGGCGCAGCGGGTCCGGGCGCGCCAGGCCGCGCTCGACCAGCGCGCGCACGACGCCGTTCGAGGTCCTGGAAATGTCGCGGGCGATGCCCATGCAATCATAGATGCGCGCGACCGCCTGGGTCTCGACCTCCTGCGTGCCGCGCGGCTGGATTCCTACCGCGAAGCCGTCGCACGGTTCGATGTGGACGACCCTGCCGGCGACGAGACGGATGCGACCCGAGCGGACCGCTTGGGTGATGCGCTCATAGACTTCCGGCGCCATGCGGTGGCGGTGGATGTCCCACCAGGCCTTGGTATGCTCGACGAAGCGGCGTTTTGCCGAGGACGGCCAGTTCTGCCAGATCGTCTGGTTGAAGGGCCTCAAGCCATCGACGACGTCGCGCCAGTCGCCGCCGGCCTTCTGGGTCTCGCGGATCAGGTTGCGGAACCAGCCGACGAAATAGGAAAGCTGGGTGCCGAGCGGAATGTCGGCGACGTCGAGCTTGATCGGGTTGCCCTTGCGGTGTGGCGACGGCAGCAGGCCGCGCCGCGACACCGCGACGATCGGGCCGAGATGGCCGCGCTGCTCGAGCGACAGGAAGGCATCGACCATGCTCAGGCCCGTGCCGAGCAGCAGGACCGGAGCTTGCGGATCGAGAGGCGTGTCCGCTTCCGTTCCCATCCGGATGGCATGGCCCTGGAAGGCGCCGGGCTGCTCGTCGTGACCGGTGGCCAGGACGGCAAGATGCGCGACGACGCTGGTGCCGTTGGCCAGGGCAACCTCGACTCCCGACGCTGTCGGCGCGATCGACAGGCTCTCCTCGCGGATCAGCCTGAGACGGCCTGTCTCGCGCTCGCGTTCCATGAGTCCGTCGAGCAGTTCCTGCAGATAGCGGGCATAAAGGCTGCGTGGCGCGTAGAACGGCCCCTGATCGGCCTTGGCGAGGCCACGCTCCAGCACCCAGCGCGCGAAATGCGTCGGATCGTCGGCATAGGCGCTCATGCCCGAGGCGTTGACGTTGAGCACATGCGCCGAAAGCAGCGTCGAATAGGCCATGCCCTGGCCGAAATGCGGCCGCTTCTCGATCAGCGTAACGCGCAGGTCCGGATTGGGCGACTTCAACAGATGCGCGGCCAGCACGACGCCGCTGGCGCCGCCGCCGACAATGATGATGGAGTTGCCGCGTCCAACCATGGTTGCGAGCCGGAGTTTCGTCGAGCGATCAGCGCGCGGCCGTCGCCGCGGGCGGCCTCGTAGGCAAGCCGCGAACGATCGCCGGAATGGTGCTCACAAGGTTGCGCATCGTTCTCTCACTCCCAATGTTGATAAGATTACTATACTAACCATGCCAGGCACGAAACCGAGCTTCCAATTCAACTGCCTTTTGAAGCATGAATTTTGCCCGGATGGCATGACAGGAGCATTTTATTCGCTGGAAGCGCTTGTGGGAGCGGCTGCCTAGACCGCGGCGGGCGCTGCGCCCACCCGCGCCACCAGCGACTGTCCTTTTGCGCTCCCACCGCTGGCACCTGGCGACACTTTTCCAACAAAGCCCACCTGCTTGGAAGGATTTAACTCTACAAGCCCGATAGAATTAACAGACGATAGAAAGGCAATCCGGTTTGTCGGGATCATGGAGCCTTTCAATGTCAATCCTTTCAAGACACATCCTGCTTTTCTCGTCGGCGGCGCTCACGGCCGCCGCATTGCTCGGTCCGGCCAGCGCCGAGGACCCGAAGATTGCATTGGGCGGGGCGGGAATGAACGGCAGCGAGGGAGAGGGACGATGACCCATTCCACCGCCGTGCTGTTCGCCCATGTCGGCACATGGCTGTTGCGCCTGCCGCCGGACGACAAGCGAGCCGAGGACGAACCGAAAGCGCCGACGCCGGTGCTTTCCGCCAGCGAACGCGATCGCCTGCCGCCGCGGGACGAAAGCTTCTACTGGGCCTGGCAGTATTGGTCGCACTGATCGATCCGAAGCCCGGCCCTTTCCCTCGCCTTTTCCCGAAGACCAACCAGGAGAGATCCATGAGCAGCCCAGTCCTCGTCGACCAGATCATTGCCACAGCAGATATCGTTCCCTTGACAGCCCGGGTCGGAGCGGAAATCAGGGGCATTCGCCTCGGCGGCAGCCTGCCCGACGCCGCCATCACGTCGATCAACCAGCTTCTCTTGAAGCACAAGGTCGTCTTCTTCCGCGGCCAGGACCATCTCGACGATTCCGAGCATGAATTGTTCGCGCGACGCCTGGGCGATCTCGTGCCGCATCCGACGCAGGGACCGGTGGCGGGCACCGCTTCGATCCTCAATCTCGATTCCAGCCGTGGCGGCGGCCGCGCCGACCAATGGCACACGGACGTCACCTTCGTGGACGCCTATCCAAAATTCTCCGTGCTGCGCGGCGTGGTCATTCCCGCCGCCGGCGGCGACACGATCTGGTCCAACACGCACGCAGCCTATGAAAGCCTGCCGGCGCCGCTAAAGCTTCTGGCGGACAATCTCTGGGCCATCCACAGCAATGCCTATGACTACGCCGCCGTCCGTCCCCGCGCTTCGGCCGAGGAGAGGAAGCATTTCGAGGAAGTCTTCACCTCGACCGTCTACGAAACCGAGCACCCGGTGGTGCGCGTGCATCCGGAGACCGGCGAGCGGTCGCTGCTGCTCGGCAATTTCGTCCAGCGCTTCGTCGGCCTGTCGAAGAGCGACTCCGCGAAACTCTACGAGCTGTTCCAGAGCTATGTGACCACGCCCGAGAACACCGTGCGGTGGCGCTGGCAGGCCGGCGACGTGGCGATCTGGGACAACCGGGCCACCCAGCACTATGCGGTCAACGACTACGGCGGCGAGCACCGCATCGTGCGCCGCGCCACGGTCGACGGCGACGTGCCGGTCAGCGTCGACGGGCGCCGCAGCGTCACCCACGTCAAGTCGGCCAAGCCCGCGGCGAAGGCGGCCTAAGCGCCAGCCCGCTACATTGCTCTTTCAGACGCCGGCGGGACAGACGGGCGCTGTCCCACCGGCGTCCGGGGTTTCTCGACCGCAGCGTTGCCACTCGATCAGACCCGCGAGCGGCTCGCCCAGCGCAGCCCGACGACGCCGACCAGCATGGTGACGAGGCCGATATAGAGCCATTGCGTGTGGCCGGTCATGAAGCTGCCCTTGACGAGGCCGAGGCCCTGCAGCGACCACAGCGCGCCGATGCCAAGCACGATCAGCGCCAGCACAAACCTGATCAGTCGCATCGGTCAGACCCTCTCCGAAAGTCGATCCTGAACGGCAATGGGGACGCAACAAAAGACTTGGAGGAACCGAAGCAGTTCCGTTCCTCTCTACTTGAATCTTGAGGACCGATCTTGCCCGGAACGTCCCGGACGCCGATCCGATATTCATTAAGAATACGCCTCTCCACAGCCGGAAATATCATGACAAACTGTTTCGCGGCGACTCCAAACGTGTGCCGTCGCCATGGAACCGCCAGATCAATGCCGCATTTCCCGCCTCATTCGGCACATATCGGCGGGGCCTATCTGTAACGGAGCCACCCCCAAAGCATGAAGAAAACCAACCAGACCGCGCTTGTCGCGGTAACGATCGCGGCTGGCCTGATGGCTGGCGCCTCTTCCGCCTCCTCCGCCGCCGCGCAGTGCGGCCGCGCTTCCTGGTATGCGCTGCATTCCAGAACCGCCTCAGGGGAACGCATGAACCCCTCGGCCTTGACTGCCGCCCATCGCTCCTTGCCCTTCGGCACCAAGCTCAGGGTCACCAACAAGTACAATGGCCGTAGCGTCATCGTGCGCATCAACGATCGCGGCCCGTTCGTGAAGGGACGCATGCTCGATCTCTCGCGCGGCGCCGCCAGCCAGTTGGGTTTCATCGGTTCGGGCCAAACCGCCGTCTGCATGGCGCGCGTCTGAGCCGTCCCGAAATTTGCCTTGACGCACGTCGCTGCCCCCAGGCCGCTGGAGACCTTGGGCGACATGCGTCGTCTGTCGGACCATAATCCGAGGCGAACCCCGCGGTTCGGGATCATGGTCGAGTGTCCGGCAAGAGGGGCCGGACACATATCCTTCACATTTCGGCAGCGCACATTGAGCCGGCTCCGCCGTTCGAGGCCGATTCCCAACGCTTTGCACCAAAGACGCATTGCTCACGCGACGTGACGTATTGCATCGCAACAATATCTTGTTAACCTCCGCGCGAGACATTCAAGGCTCGGCGCTGTCCGTCGTCCCTTTGGTCGTCGGACTGCAGCGGGGTGCTCGATGTTCTACCAGCTCTATGAACTGAACCATGCGGCGCTGCAGCCCGCGCGCCTTTATGCCGACGCCGTTCGGCTGTTCTATTCCAACCCGCTCAACCCGGTCTCCCACACCCCATTCGGTCGCTCGGTGGCGGCAACCGCCGAACTCTTCGAGCGCACCACCCGCCGCTACGGCAAGCCGCAATTCGGCCTCGACAAGACAGTGGTCGACTGGAAGAACGTCGGCGTCACCGAAAAGACGGTCTGGTCGAAGCCCTTCTGCAACCTCATCCGTTTCGAACGCGCGCTGCCCGCCGGGCGCAAGCCCGACCCGAAGCTGCTCATCGTGGCGCCGATGTCGGGCCATTACGCGACGCTGCTGCGCGGCACGGTCGAGGCGATGCTGCCTCACGCCGACGTGCACATCACCGACTGGGTCGATGCCCGCATGGTGCCCGTGGCGCAAGGCAGCTTCGATCTCGACGACTACATCGACTATGTCATCGATATGTTCCATGCGCTCGGCCCCGACACGCATGTGATGGCCGTGTGCCAGCCTTCGGTGCCGGTGCTGGCGGCGGTGGCGCTGATGGAAAAGCGCGGCGATCCCTTCGTGCCCTCCACCATGACGCTGATGGGCGGCCCGGTCGACACGCGCCGCAATCCGACGGCGGTCAACCTGCTGGCCAAGGAAAAGGGCCTCGACTGGTTCCGCGACAATGTGGTGATGAAGGCGCCCTGGCCGGTGCCGGGATTCGGCCGCGCGGTCTATCCGGGCTTCCTGCAGCTTTCCGGCTTCATGAGCATGAACCTCGACCGCCACATCATCGCCCACAAGGACTTCTTCATGCACCTTGTGAAGCATGACGGCGACAGCGCCGAAAAGCACCGGGACTTCTACGACGAGTATCTGGCCGTCATGGACCTGACAGCGGAATTCTACCTGCAGACGGTCGACACGGTGTTCGTGCGCCACGCCCTGCCCAAGGGGGAGATGACGCATCGCGGCGAGTCGGTCGACCCGAAGGCGATCCGCAATGTCGCGCTGCTCACCGTCGAAGGTGAGAACGACGACATTTCCGGCCTCGGCCAGACCCAGGCCGCGCATGACCTGTGCGTCAACATCCCGGCCGACAGACACGCGCATTACATGCAGCCGGCCGTCGGCCATTACGGTGTCTTCAACGGCTCGCGTTTCCGCTCGGAGATCGTGCCGCGCATCGTCGACTTCATTTCCAGCTATGGCCGCCAGCACCGGGTGGCGGTGAAGCCGAAGCTGGTCCGTTCCGCCAAAAGCTGACCTTCCTGAAACGCTCCAGAGCCCATTTCGGCCAGCCGCCAATCGGGCGGCCGGCCGTGTTGCATCCATGCCTCTGTTGCGGAAGTGCCGCTACCCGTTCGCGCGGGTAACCATGCCGTCAAACTGGCCGCTGTCTCTAATTGACACGGACTGTAAATCGCCTTTAACGTTTCGTTAACAAAGAAAAGGGCGGCGGGGGCAATGACTTCCTCAGCGATGGCGCGGATTCTGCGTTTGTGTTCAGTCGCAGGACTGGCGATTTCGGCTCACTGGGCGGCACCCGCCTGGGCGGCGGGCGCAATGGCCACCGGCGGCCTGACCTCGCAGCCGATTGGCCATTATGATTTCTGCAAGTTGAACCCGAACGAATGCAACATCCATCCGACCGATCTGGCGCCGGCAAGGATGACCGATGCCCTGTGGCGCAGGCTGGTCAACGTGACGGTCAAGGTCAACGCCGCCGTCAAGCCGATGAGTGACCTCGATCACTACGGCAAGGACGAGGTCTGGGCCTATCCGGATGACGGCTATGGCGACTGCGAGGATTATGTGCTGGAGAAACGCCGCGAGCTCTACCGCATGGGCATGTCGCTGGCCGATCTCCTGATCACCGTCGTGCGCAAGCCGGACGGCGAAGGGCATTCCGTTTTGACCGTGCGCACCGACAAGGGCGACTATGTCCTCGACAACCTGACCGACAAGGTCAAGGCCTGGGACGCAACCGGCTACCGCTTCCTGAAGCGCCAGGCGATCGACAACACCGGCCGTTGGGTCTCCATCCGCGACGGTCAGGCCGTGCTCGTCGGCTCGGTTCAGTAGGCAAAAGGCTCGGCTCGACCTCTTCGGCATCCACCCTGGGATGACGACCGGCACGGTGCGTTCCCCGGCCCCTTCCGGCCTGCCGGCCATCTCCGCGCCCGAAGCCGGCGAAAGCGATGGGCTTTCGAAAATATCGCACAACTTCATGAACCGTTCCTGGCCGGCTGGCGACACACAGCCGTGGACAGAAACCAATCATGGAGACTTCAAATGACTGCTTTCCTGCGAAACACCCTGCTCGCCGCCGCCGCGGTATCGGCGCTGACCGGATCGGCCCTGGCTGACCAGGCCGTCACAAGCTGCGCCAAGACCAAGCTGAACGATCTGTGGAGCGGTCGCTGTTGCGGCGCCGGCTCCGCGAGCTGTCCGGGCGGCGGCGGTGGCCGCGACCATAGCGACAATAGTGGCCGGGGCAGCGCCAATGGCGGCAAACCCTGACCGGCCCACGACGACCGGTGAGCCGAACCCAGGCCCCGGCTCACGCGGCCTCGTCATATCGCGCATCCCAAATCGCAAACGTTGTCATCGGTCATCCGCCGGTTGTCGCTGCAACGCCAAGCGGACCGACGCGGCGATCTTCCGCAATTCGGCCTCATCGAGCTTCTCGATGCTTTCCGCCAGCAGGTTGGCCAGCTCGGTCGCCGCCGGCGACAGGCCCGAGGTGTCGATCCTGACCCTTGGATGCGAGCTTTCGGCGAGGCGGGCAAGGTCCTCGGCGTCGTCCCAGATGATGTTGAAATAGCCGATGATCTTCTGGATCAGCGTCCAGGTCGGCGCGCCGCGGCGACCATGCTCGAGCGCCGACAGATAGGCGGGGCTGACGCCGATGGCCTGGGCCATCGCCTTCTGGCTGACGCCGCGCTCGGCGCGCAGAGCCCTGAGCTTTTCGCCGAAGGGCGTCATCTGGAACGGTTCACCGCTTCACGGAAGCGGCGAACCGCTCCATCTCTTTGTTCTGACGCAATTCCGGACGGAAAACCGCTACGCACTTTTCCCGGAATTGCCCTGGGCGCCCTCATGGCCGCGTCCGCCTCAGCCGCACATAGAGCGCGCCCGAGCCACCATGGTTGCGCGCGGCGTGATCGTGACTGGACACAAGATGCCGGAAGGCCGGCGTCGACAGCCAGGCCGGCACGGCGCGGCGCAGGATGCCGTCGCCGCCGGAGGAAGAGCCCTTGCCGGTGATGATCAGCACATAACGGACGCCGCCGGCATGCGCGCGGTGCAGGAAGGTGAGCAGCAGCGAATAAGCCTCGTCCTGCGTCATGCCATGCAGGTCGACCCGGCCTTCGAGCGGCAGCCGGCCCTTCTTCAGTTTCTGCAGGGTCTGGTCGTCGAGCGCGTGCGAGACATGTGGCGTCTTCGGCTTTGCCGCCACGGCCGGAGCGCCATTGACGGGCGGCCGCGATGGCTCGGGTTTCGGCTCGATGATGTCGGGAATCTCGACGGCGGTCTTGCCTTTCAGGGGCCGGGCCGAACGCGCTACCAGGTTCCACAGGATGCGGTCGTCGTCGCTGAGATGGTCGTCGCGGCGGCTCACCGGCGCTCTCCCTCGACCAGCGCCCGAGGTACCAGCGCGTAGAAGTCGGCCGCATTGCGGACCACGCCGGCGATCTCGCCGGCGGCGTCGCCGGAGCCGGCGAAGAGGTCGCCACGCGCGGGGCCGGTGATGGCCGAGCCGGTGTCCTGCGCGATCATCAGCCGCCGGAAGGGCTTTCCGTCGAAGGCGGTGAGCGTCGGCGCATCGATATAGAAGGGCGTCCCGAATGTGTGCAGCAGCCGGTCGACCGCGACCGAGCGGCCCGGCGTCAGCGGCACCTTGGCGGCGGCGATCGGGCCGAGCGAGGCATCGTCGACCGCGGCTTCGCGGAAGAAGATGTAGGAGCGGTTCCGCCAGAGGATCTCGTCGACACGATCGGGATGCGCCTTGAACCAGGCGCGGATCGACTGCATCGTCACCTTTTCGAGCGGGATTTCGCCGAGATCGCTCAAGGTTTTGCCGGGACCGGTGAAGCGCTGGCCGGACTTGGCGGCATAGGTGACGCGGGCGAGCCCGCCGTCAGTCATCTTCAAGCGCGCCGCGCCCTGCACGTGGATGAAGAAGGCGTCGACCTTCTCGGCGAGCCAGGCGATCTCGAGGTTCTGGCCGGCGAGCGCGCCGCGCTCGATTTCACCGCGGTCGAAATATTCGACGGGACCGTCATCGGTCCGGCGGGCAAAGGCCAGATAGGCATCCATGCCGGCCGGCCGGTTGTCCCCGTCGATGTCGATCAGATCGGCGGGGCGGGAAAGCAGCGGCACGACGAATCGTTCTGTCCTGACCGGCGAAGCTTCGACCTGCGGTTCGTAAAAGCCGGTGACGAGACCCGAGCCGTTTTCCGCCTTCACCAGCATCGGAACGAAATGCCGTTCGAAGAAGGATCGCGCTTCCGACCGATTCGGCTCCGAAACGGCACGCGCCTCGGCATAAGCGTCGGCAAAGGCATTGAAATCGACGCCGAACGAACCGGTGCGATAAGGTTTCACCGGCGCGTGGAAGGCAGAGCGGCGAAAGGCGGCGAATGCCGCGACGTGGTCGTCCCCGTCCCAGCCAGGCAGGGCATCAAACGATTTTTCGCTGAATGCGGAGGAAAGCGGCACGACTGGGGCCCCGCCGCCTAGAGCCGGGCGATTTCAGGTCGAACCGACTTGAAATCTGAATCCGCCTCTAATTCAAAGAGATGGAGCATGATGTCGTCCGAAAACCGCTCCACACTTTTCGGCGTCATGCTCTGGATCAATCTTCTTCTTCGGTGGCAACAAGCTTCCAGTTCGGGTCGCGCGAGCGGGTGTCGCGGGCGAAGGTCCACACATCCTTGACCTCGGCCACCGTTTCCGGGTCGCCGTCGATGACGGCGCCGGCCTTGTCGCGGGTCGCCGAGATCAGCTCGGAGACGACGCGCAGCGTGATGTGCGCTTCCGAGCCCTTCATCTCGGCGGCGACGATGTCGGCCTTGTCGATGCCGACGAAGGACGACTGGATCTTTTCCGATTTCGCCTCGCGCTCGCCTATTGCCGCGACGAAGCCGTCATAGACCTCGCGCGACAAAAGGTTCTTCAGCGTTTTGCGGTCGCCATCGGCATAGGCCATGACGATCATCTCGTACGCCATCTTGGCGCCGTCGACGAAGCCCTTCGGCTCGAAGGATGCGTCATTGTCCTTGATCGCGCGCAGGCCCTTGTTGAGATCGGTGTCGGGCTTGGCGAAGGCGTCGATGTCGGCATAGGTGGTTTCGGGCGCGGCTTCGCCCGGCATGCGCTTGCGCGGCAGCGACACCACATTCTCGGATTTCTGTGCCGGATCCGGCTCGCGCGTGCGGCTCGCCGAATAGGGATCGAAGGGCGGGCGCTCGTTCCCGGTGCGACGTCCGAGCACGTTGCGCAGCTGGAAAAAGATCACAACCGCCGCAATCAGGAAGAAAATCGTGCCGAAGTCGAAGAAGCCCATATTTTCCGCCAACTCGATCCCTGTCCTTGCCGGACCGACGTAACCCCTCGGGATCGCGGTCGCATAGCGTTCAACACTCAAAGCATATAGAACGGCAGGCGCAATCATTCAAATCAAAGGCAGCCATACCTATCTAAGGGCGCCAAGGCCAGCGGCGATTGCCCGCCGGGCCGCAAAAGAAGAAAGCGATCGGTCAAGACTTGCGCATTTCGTTCATCCCGTTGTTCCTGCTCCTGCTTCCGCTGCTGGAGATCGCCGGGTTCGTCATCGTCGGCCGCGAAATCGGCGCTTTGGCGACGGTCGGCCTGGTCATCCTTTCCAGCGTCGCCGGCAGCCTGCTGCTTCGGCACCAGGGTTTTGGCGTCATGGCGCGGGTAAGGGCCGAGATGGATGCCGGGCATGATCCCAGCCGCCAGCTCGCGCATGGCGCGATGATCGTGCTCGCGGCGATCCTGCTGATCATCCCGGGCTTCATCACCGACATCTTCGCCATTCTGCTCCTGCTGCCGCCGGTGCGCGACTTCGCGTGGCGCCTGCTCAAGAACCGGATCGTCATGGCAACCAGCTTCTCGAGCGGTTTTTCGGCGCGCCGGCGCGACAATGTCATCGACCTCGACGACAGCGACTATTCGCGCGACGACTATCCGAACCGGCCGGATCACAATTCGCCCTGGCGGCGGCTGAAGAACGACTGAGGCGCGTCGCCCCTCAAGCCAGCGTTCTTGCCGGATTTGGCTTTGCTGAAAAACGTCCATGCGCCCGGTACCTTGCAGCCTTTGATCGGCCAGGGGCGGCAAAACTTGTTTTGTCCGGCAGGCCATGGTAGCGAACCCGCGATTTCAATCCGGTCAGCAGCGCTGCCCAGGCAAAAGGACTAAAGGCTCATGGCCAGCAACGATGACGCCGCGACGGGCGCCGCCAACGGCAACGGCACCCAGAACCAGCCCTCGCTCAATGTGCTTGCCCAGTATGTGAAGGACCTGTCCTTCGAAAGCCCCGGCGCGCCGAATTCGCTGCGCGGCCGCGACAAGGCCCCGGGCATCGCCATCAATGTCAACGTCAACGCCAACCCGCTTTCGGACAAGCAGTTCGACGTCAACCTGACATTGAACGCCAAGGCTTCCTTCGACCAGGAAGTGCTGTTCAACGTGGAGCTGGTGTATGGCGGCGTCTTCGCCATCTCGGGCTTCCCGCAGGAGCACATGCTGCCGCTTCTGTTCATCGAATGCCCGCGGCTTCTGTTCCCCTTCGCCCGCCAGATCATCGCCGACGCCACCCGCAATGGCGGTTTCCCGCCGCTGATGCTCGACCCGATCGATTTCGCGCAGATGTTCCAGCAGCGCATCGCCGAGGACCAGGCAGCGGCCAGCAAGGTCCAGGTGAGCTGAGAAAGCGCACCGCTACGTATCGAGAGCCCGGCTTCGCGCCGGGCTTTTTTTGTTGGCCAGGCCCATAAGCGGTCGCCAACCTTCGCGATTGGCCATGGCCGTCTTCCCTGTCGCCATTCCAGGGCGGAGCAAGCAGCGGAGCGACGCGCGCAGACCCTGGAATCCATGCCGTTACGCTAAGGCGTTGCAACGGTTACAGAATTCTGCACCGTTGCGCCCTGCGGCAACGGTCACGGCATGGATACTCGGGGTCAAGCCCGAGTATGACGAAGGGATGGTTTGGCTAATCGCGAAGGCTGGCGCCAGGAGCTCCTGCTCAACCCACCGCCACTTTCAGCCACAGTGCCTTCTCGCCGAGCGTCGAGACAAGCCCGGCATGGGCCGAGCGGTCGGCCTCGCTTAGACGGGTCGGCAAGGCAATCGGCCTGGCGCCGATCGAGATGTCTATATCGGCCACCTCGCCGGCGCCGTTCATCTGCACCGCCACGGCCTCCAGCACCAGCGCGGCCTGCTTGCCGCCAATGAGCTCGATATAGACCTCGGCCAGCAATTCGGAATCGAGCAGCGCGCCGTGCTTGGTGCGGCGCGTGTTGTCGATGCCGTAGCGCCGGCAGAGCGCATCGAGCGAGTTCGGGCCCATCGGATGCTTGCGGCGCGCCAGGGCCAGCGTGTCGATGATGCGGCCGGGATCGATGGCCGCCTGATCGAGCCGGCTGAATTCGAGGTTGAGGAAACCGATATCGAAGGTGGCGTTGTGGGCGATCAGCTTGGCGCCGTCGGTGAAGTCCAGCCACTCCTGCGCGATTTCGGCGAAAGTCGGCTTGCCGACGAGGTCCGCGGCGCTGATGCCGTGCACCGCCTGGGCCTCGGCGTGGATCGCGCGCCCCTGCGGATTGATGAATTTGTGGAAGGTGCGGCCGGTCGGGAAGCGGTTGACCAGCTCGACGCCGCCGAGCTCGATGACGCGGTCGTCTCGCAGATCGAGGCCGGTGGTTTCCGTATCGAAGATGATCTCACGCATTCGAATCAGCAGGGTCTTGGCGAATCAGTTCGTCCTTGCACGGGCAGCATCGTGCTTCGGCGAAAAATGGCAATGGCGGCTGCTGACAGCAAGAGTCAGGAGCGAGGCGACCCCAGCTTATCCCCCGCCAGTTCGGCGACGATCGCCTCGACCGCCTCTCGCGCGGCGTCGAAGCCAAGCCCGGTGTCGATGATGAAGTCGGCCTGCCGGCGCTTTTCCGCGTCAGGCACCTGCTTGGCGAGGATCGAGGCGAACTTCTCCTCGCTCATGCCTGGACGGGCGAGCACCCGGGAACGCTGGATTTCGGGCGAGGCGGTGACGACCAAGACCTTGTCGACGCGGTTGCGGCCGCCCGTCTCGAAAAGCAGCGGAATATCGAGCACGGCGATCGGCGCGCCGGCTTCGCGATGCCTGGCGAGGAAGGCATCCGCGTCGGCGCGCACCAGCGGATGGACGATCGCCTCCAGCTTCTTCAGCGCGGCCCGATCGGCGAGCACCTGGCCGGCCAGCTTCACGCGATCGACCACGCCCGCCCGCGTGGTCCCCGGAAAGGCCGCCTCGACCAGCGGCGCTGCCTTGCCGGCATAAAGGCGATGCACCGTCTCGTCGGAATCGTGCACGGGCACGCCTGCCTCGACGAGCATCTTGGCCGTGGCCGACTTGCCCATGCCGATCGATCCGGTGAGGCCGAGCACGATCATCTCCGTCAATGACCTTCGATGTCGGCGACGAGCATGCGCCGCAATTCCAATGTCACGTCGGGCTTCCTGCCGAACCAGCGCTCGAAGCCCGGAACCGCCTGGTGGAGCAGCATGCCAAGACCGTCGACCGTCTTCAGGCCCCGCGCCCTGGCCGCGGCCAGCAAAGGCGTTTCCAGCGGAACATAGACAATGTCGGTGACGACGGCGTGGTCTGGCAATGCGCCCGGATCGGCGGCCAAGGTTGCATTGCCATGCATGCCGAGCGAGGTGGTGTTGACGAGCAGGCCGGCATCGCCGAGCAATTCACCGAGCGCATCCGCGCCATGCGCCGAGATCCCGGCGCCAAAGTGGCGTCCGAGTTCCTTCGCCCGGGAGAGTGTCCGATTGACGATGCGGATATCCTTCACCCCGCGCGCCTTCAGCGCATGGATGACCGCGCGGGAAGCGCCGCCGGCGCCGAGCACCACGGCCGGACCGTTGGCCGCCCAGCCCGGCGCGTGTTGGTCGAGGTTGGCGGCAAAGCCGTAGCCGTCGGTGTTGCCGCCGCACAGAAGACCATCCTCGAACCACAATGTGTTGACGGCGCCGATCTCATCGGCCGCGTGATCGCGGCGGGCGACGCCGGCGAAAGCGGCTTCCTTGTGCGGAATGGTGACGTTGCCGCCGCGAAAACCGTTGACGCCAAGCGCTTTCAGGAAGGACGCGAAATCATCCGGCGCGACGTCGATCGCTTCATAGCTGCCGTCGATGCCGTATTGCGCCAGCCAGTGGCCGTGGATCTTCGGCGAGCGCGAATGGGCGATCGGATGTCCGGTGACAAAGGCCTTTTTCTCAACCATCGATCGCCCCCAGCGCGCGCAGTTCCTTCAGCACCGGCAGCAGTGGAAGCCCGACGATGGTGAAATAGTCGCCCTCGATCTTCTCGAAGAGCTGGATGCCTTCGCCCTCGATCTGATAGGCGCCGACGCTGGACAGCGCCTTGGCGCCGACGCGCGCCAGATGCCGGCCGATGAAGGCCGGGTCGAGCTTGCGCATGGTCAGGCTCGCGACACCTACATGGCGCCACAGCACCTCGCCATTGCGGCAAAGCACGGCGGCGCTGTTCAACTGATGCGTCTTTCCGGACAAAGCCAGGAGGTGCCTGCGCGCGCCTTCCATATCGGCGGGCTTGTGAAAGACCTCGTCGCCGAGCGACAGCGTCTGGTCGCAGCCGAGCACCAACGCGCCCGGCCTTCGCTCGCTGACCTCCGTCGCCTTGGCCTCGGCCAGGATCGAGGCGACATCCTCCGGCGAGGCGCCGCTGTCTTTCAAAGGAGCCTCGAGCGCGCGCTCGTCGACATCGGCGGGCACGGCCTCGATGTCGAGGCCGGCATTGACCAGCATCGTCTTCCGGTACGGGCTGCCCGAAGCGAGGATGATTTTCTCGGCCATGATGTTTCGCCACCGCGTCCCGGTTGATCGGGGCAATGGGTTATCTGTTCTTTCCCCGCAGGGCAACGATGGCCGCCGCCGTTTCCTCGATCGAGCGGCGGCTGACATCGATCATCGGCCAGCCATGCCTCGTGCAAAGCTGGCGCGCATAGGCGAGCTCCTCGTTGATCGCTGCGCGGTCGACATAGTCGGTCGGCACGAAGGCGGCGCTGTTGCCGAGGATGCGGTTCTGCCGGACATGCGAGATGCGCTCGGCCGTGGCGATGAGGCCGACGACCAAAGGCGTCTTGGCGGCGATCAGGCTTTCGGGCAACGGCACGCCGAGCACGATCGGGATGTTCGCCGTCTTGATGCCGCGGTTGGCGAGATAGATCGAGGTCGGCGTCTTGGAGGTGCGCGAGATGCCTATCAGCACGATATCGGCATCGTCCATATTGGCCGGCAACTGGCCATCATCATGCTCCATGGTGAAATTGAGCGCATCGATGCGGCGGAAATATTCGGCGTCGAGCACATGCTGGGCGCCGACGCGCCGGCCGGCTGGCGTGCCGAGATAGGATTGGAAGACAGCCAGCACCGGCTCCAGCACCGAGACGCAAGGCAGGCCCATCGCCGCGCAGCGCTCGTCGATCGAGCGCGCGAGCTTCTGATCGACCACCGTATAGAGAATTATGCCCGGCTCCTCATCGATATCCTCGAAGACCTTGGCGACCTGCTTTTCGGTGCGGATCAGCGGATAGATATGCTCGATGGCGCGCGCATCCTTGTATTGCGCGGACGCCGCGCGGCCGGCAGCCAGAAGCGTTTCGCCGGTGGCGTCCGAGATCAGGTGCAGGTGGAAGAAGCTCTGAGGTTTGTTCACAGGGGGCGGGTCCAGGCTGTGGGCAATTGTGGACAAGGCTGGATGAAAAAGCCTCGGGTAAAAAAGCGAGTGTATCAGATGGCTGCTTGTCCACAATTCGCCCCGCTGTAGGCTTCATCGCGGCGCTGGGGACAAAACTGGGGATCAACTTTTCTTGGCCGGATTCATCCACAGCACCAAGTTCGGAGCGGGAAGCGCAAGCTTTTGACTCCAAAGCCTGAATCCGCTTCGTCCCCAGTTCCCTCCAAATTGCGAAGCAGAGTACGCGACAATATGCTGACTGGCCTTTTCGAGCCGCAGGCTGGACAGGTCGCAACCATCACAACCAACAGACTCTTAGAATCAGAAGACTCTTTTAAAATAGATATTTGATTTAAGAGGGCGCGCATGACCCCGAGCCGGAGGTTCGGAACGGATCATGCGCCAAATGAAAGCGCTACAGCGTTCCTTTGCGCGTCAGAGGACGCGCGGCGCTGTAGAGAGGGCAGCGCTGGATGGCTGGGAAACGGATCATGCTGGACGTCCTCGGGGGCGAGACGGTTTCACCGCCGCCGCTCTGGATGATGCGCCAGGCGGGCCGCTATCTTCCGGAGTATCGCGAGACAAGGAAGCGGGCGGGAACCTTCCTCGATCTCTGCTACGATCCGGACCTTGCCGTCGAGGTGACGATGCAGCCAATCGAACGCTTCGGCTTCGATGCCTCGATCCTGTTCTCCGACATCCTCGTCGTGCCCAATGCCTTGGGCCGGGATGTCCGTTTCGAGGAAGGCCGCGGACCGATCCTGAAGCCGATCACGGTGGCCGAGATCCCGGCGCTGCGTGGCGACATGTTTCACGTGAATCTCGAACCGGTCTACGAAACCGTGCGCCGGCTGCGCGCGAAGCTGCCCGACGAGACGACGCTGATCGGCTTCTGCGGCGCACCCTGGACGGTGGCGACCTATATGATCGCTGGCCATGGCACGCCCGACCAGGGACCCGCGCGGCTCTTCGCCTATCGAGAGCCCGAGGCGTTCGCAAAGCTCTTGAAGATACTGGCCGATCACTCGGCCGCCTATCTCATCCGCCAGATCGAAGCCGGCGCCGACGTGGTGCAGATTTTTGATTCATGGTCGGGCGTGCTGGACGAACCGTCCTTCGAAGCCTTTTGCGTCGAGCCGGTGGCCGAGATCGTGCGGCAGGTGAAGGCGGCTCATCCGGATGTGCCGGTGATCGGATTTCCGAAGGGCGCGGGCGAGCGCTATCGCAGCTATAGGTCGAAGACCGGCATCACCGGCCTTGGGCTGGACTGGACGGTGCCGCTGCCGATGGCGAAGGCATTGCAGCGCGAGGGGGCTGTGCAAGGCAATCTCGATCCGCTGCGGCTGGTTGCCGGAGGCAAGGCGCTGGCTGACGGCGTCGATGCAATATTGAGGACTTTGGGTGGTGGGCCGCTGATCTTCAATCTCGGCCACGGCATCACGCCGGAAACGCCGGTGGCGCATGTCGAGGCGATGGTGAAAATGGTGAGGAGCCACCGATGAGCAATGCACGCGGCAAGAGCAGTGCCGGCAATGAGAACAGCACCGGCCAGGCGATGAAGCGCATGGCGATCGGTATTGTCGTTCTCGTCGTCTTGACCGCGCTGCTCTACTTTGTGGCTGGCGACGGCTTCTATCCCTGGGCGAAGGCGATCCATGTGATCGCGGTCATTTCCTGGATGGCCGGCATGCTCTATCTGCCGCGGCTTTTCGTCTATCACGTCGACGCCGAGAAGGGCTCGGTCCAGTCCGAGACTTTCAAGGTGATGGAGCGCCGGCTGCTCAGGGGCATCATCAATCCGGCGATGATCGTGACCTGGGTGTTCGGGCTATGGCTGGCCTGGAAAGGATTTGGATTCCAGGGCGGCTGGCTGCACGCCAAGATCCTCGCGGTGCTGCTGCTGTCGGCATTGCATGGCTATCTTGCCGGCGCCGTCAGGAAATTCGCCGAGGACAGGAACGAAAAGCCGGCGCGGCACTGGCGGATCGTCAACGAGATCCCCACATTGCTGATGATCGTCATCGTCATCCTGGTCGTCGTGAAGCCTTTCTAGACCGGGATGACGCGTCGCCCTGGTCCTTGCCTGGGCATGATGTTTTCCGAAAACCGGTTCGCACTTTTCGGGGCCGTGCCCTGGCTTCCGCGGATCCGGCGGAGAGCAGCAAAAGGCGGCTTGCTCTTTCAGGCGACCGACGATAAAAGACGGGTCTTCCTTCCCGTCATGCGCCGCCCCTTTTATCGCTTTCGGCCGCGCCCGGCATTTGTCGTATTCAGCCGATTTTTCTCCCAAAAGCCTACCCAGAGTCTATCTAATGCAAGAAATGAAACTCGCAGAGTTCAAGAACAAGAAGCCGCCAGAGCTGATCGCCTATGCCGAATCGCTCGAGGTGGAGAACGCCAGCGTCATGCGCAAGCAGGAGCTGATGTTCGCAATCCTGAAGAAGCTCGCCGCCCAGGACATCGAGATCATCGGCGACGGCGTGGTCGAGGTGCTGCAGGACGGTTTCGGTTTCCTGCGCTCGGCCAACGCGAACTACCTGCCAGGCCCCGACGACATCTATATCTCGCCGTCGCAAATCCGGCGCTTTTCGCTCAAGACCGGCGACACGGTCGAAGGGCCGATCCGCAGCCCGAAAGAGGGCGAACGCTATTTCGCTCTGCTCAAGGTCAACACCATCAATTTCGACGATCCGGAAAAGATCCGTCACAAGATCCACTTCGACAACCTGACGCCGCTCTACCCGACCTCGCGGCTGAAGATGGAAGTCGACAATCCAACCACCAAGGATATCTCGCCGCGCGTGATCGACCTGGTGGCGCCGATCGGCAAGGGCCAGCGCGCCCTGATCAACGCGCAGCCGCGCACCGGTAAGACGGTGCTGTTGCAGAACATCGCGCATTCGATCACCGCCAACCATCCGGAATGCTACCTGATCGTTCTTTTGATCGACGAGCGTCCGGAGGAAGTGACCGACATGCAGCGTTCGGTGAAGGGCGAGGTTATCTCCTCGACCTTCGACGAGCCGGCGGCGCGTCACGTTCAGGTCGCCGAAATGGTGATAGAGAAGGCCAAGCGCCTGGTCGAGCATGGGCGCGACGTCGTCATCCTGCTCGATTCGATCACCCGCCTCGGCCGCGCCTACAACACCGTCGTGCCGTCATCCGGCAAGGTGCTGACCGGCGGTGTCGATGCCAACGCGCTGCAGCGCCCGAAGCGCTTCTTCGGCGCCGCCCGCAACATCGAGGAAGGCGGTTCGCTGACCATCATCGCCACCGCGCTGATCGACACCGGCAGCCGCATGGACGAAGTCATCTTCGAAGAGTTCAAGGGCACCGGCAACTGCGAAATCCAGCTTGACCGCAAAGTGGCGGACAAGCGCATCTACCCGGCGATCGACATCCTCAAATCCGGCACCCGCAAGGAAGACCTGCTTGTGCCGCGTTCGGATCTGCAGAAGATCTTCGTGCTGCGCCGCATCCTGGCGCCGATGGGAACCACCGACGCGATCGAGTTCCTCATCGACAAGCTCAAGCAGACGAAGACGAACGCCGACTTCTTCGATTCGATGAATACGTGATTAGCTGATCGGGGCGGCGGCAGGCCGCCCCTCCTCCTCGTCGTCCTAGGTTCAAGCCCGAGGATGACGAAGGGCCTTATTCCCTCCGCAACAGCTTCTCCAACTCCGCTGCATCCGTCACCATCGGCAGGCAGACCTGGCCACTGCAGAACCAGGCGCCCGGCTTGTCCGTTGGCGGCAGCACGCCGCCCGGCAGAAGCGGTCGATTCGCTTCCGAACCGATAGGCGCGACGATATCCACCCGGCGCGGATCGGGATTCCGATTCGCAGCCGGAACGAGGCTTGAGGACTCTGGCTCATCTATAATGACGAGCTTCAGCGGTTCGAGCGCCATGGCGCAGGCATTGACGATGCCCGCCTGGCCGTAGGCCTGTTGCGCGGCGCGGCCCATGGCGTGCTCGGCAGTCGTCCAGGCTTTTTCCCAAAGGTCGAGATCGCCGGTCAGGGACGACAGCCGCACCAGTGCCTCGACAACCTGGCTGGTGGCCGAGGGAATCGCTTCGTCGACATCGCCGCGGATACGGATCGGAACATCGCCGCTGTCGGACGCGGTCAGCCAGTAGCCGGTTTTCCCGCCGTCCTGATGCCAGCGGTCGAGCTCGCCGATGAACTGCCTGGCGCGGTCCGAGTAAGACGGATCTCCGGTCGCTTCGAACAGCGCGATCGCCGCGTTGGTCATGGCGGCATAGTCGCTCGACAGGGCCGGGAAAAGCTTCTTTGCGCCAAGCATGGAGTGCGGCAGGCGCCCGTCATGGCTGGCGTCGACGATGTGGGCGAAGGCCTTGGCTGCGGCGTCGGTCCAATCGCGTCGCCCAAGGGAGCGGCCGGCCTCGGCAAGCGCTGCAATCATCAGGCCGTTCCAGTCGGTGAGCGCCTTGTCGTCGCGCCCAGGCCTGACCCGCTCTTCGCGAACGGCGAGCAGCTTCGCTTTCAAAGGCGAAAGCTGGGCGTAATCGGCGATGCCCTGGCGCTGCGACGCCTCGCTCTGGCGGATGATCGGCTCGCCTTCCCAGCCATGCGGGGCTGCCAGCTCGAAATATCGGAAGAAAGTTGGCGCACTTTCGCCGAGCGCGGTTTCGACCTGGTCACGGCTCCATGTGTAAAAAAGCCCCTCTTCCCCGTCGCTGTCTGCATCGAGACTGGCGGCGAAAGCGCCGCCCTCGACCCGCATCTCGCGCAACAGCCAATCGACTGTCTCTTCGATTCGTATCCGGAACAAGTCGTTTGCGGTGGCCGCGTGGGCCCAGTTGCACAGGCGGATGAGCTGGGCATTGTCGTAGAGCATCTTTTCGAAATGCGGCACCAGCCATTCGGCGTCGGTCGAGTAGCGGCTGAGGCCGCCGCCGACATGATCGTAGATGCCACCGGCCAGCATTTTCTCGAGGCTGATCAGCACCGCGTCGCGATGCGCGGTCTGGCCGTCGCGCAGCCAGGACAGCCACAGGGTGTGCATGAAGGGCGCATTGGGGAATTTCGGCGCGCCGCGCAAGCCGCCGAGATCGCGATCGATCATGCCGTCGATGCGGCCGGCGAGATCGGCCAGCGTGCCGCGCTCGAGCACCGCCTTGCCCTCGGCGCCGGCGAGCCGCTGTTCGACATGGGCGGTCAGCCCGTCGGCGCTTTCGGCAAGGCTCTGCCGCTTCTCGCGCCATGCCTTGTCGACCGCCTCCAGCACCTGGATGAAACCTGGCCGTCCGTAGCGCGCCTCGCGCGGGAAATAGGTGCCGCCCCAGAAAGGCTTGCCGTCCGGCGTCAGGAATATGGTCAGCGGCCAGCCGCCCTGCTCGCCCATGGCATGGAGCGCGGCCATGTAGATCTGGTCGATGTCCGGCCGCTCCTCGCGATCGACCTTGATATTCACGTAGAGCCGGTTCATGACGGCCGCCACGGCGTCGTTCTCGAAACTTTCATGCGCCATGACGTGGCACCAGTGGCAGGCGGCGTAGCCGATGGAGAGCAGGATCGGCCGGCCGAGCTCTTTGGCTTCGGCAAGGGCCGCCGGCGACCAGCCTCGCCAATGCACGGGATTGTCGCTGTGCTGCCGCAGATAAGGGCTGGCTTCTTCGGCAAGCAGGTTTCGCTCGGGCAGGGTCACGATAAGCAGGCTCGGCTTCTTGGGTTTGACACGGCAAAGGCTAGAGCATGATGCCGAAACGTGTGAAGCGGTTTTCCGCCGACATCATGCTCGCCTTCTTGATCTAGGCGGTTCGGCAGCTCCGGCAAATGGTTTCCCCAATGGCTTCCAAAGATTCAATCGTCGCGCTTTCAAGTGGCCGCCTGCCTGCCGGCGTAGCCGTTATCCGCATTTCCGGACCAAAGACTCGATTCGTTGTCGAAACGATTGCCGGGCCCGTTAAGGATCGGTTTACTACGTTGCGGCGGCTCAAGGCGCCCGATGGTTCCGTCATCGATAGCGGCCTGGTCCTGGTCTTTCCCGGCCCCGGCAGTTTTACCGGCGAGGACGTGGCCGAGTTCCATGTCCATGGCAGCCGCGCCGTTGCGGCCAAGATGCTGCAGACGATCACCGGCTTTGAAGGCGTCAGGCATGCCGAACCTGGGGAGTTCACCAGGCGGGCCTTTCTCAATGGCAAGCTCAACCTCGTTGAGACCGAGGCGCTGGCCGATCTGATCGACGCCGAGACGGAGGCGCAGCGCCGCTTTGCCCTGCGCAATGCTGAGGGCGCCCAGAGCGACCTCTATTCAGCCTGGCGCCGCCGGCTGATCCATGCACGGGCGATGATCGAGGCTGAGATCGACTTCGTCGACGAAGAAGACGTGCCCGGCTCTGTTTCGGATGCGGTCTGGTCGGATGTGTCCGCGATGATCCGGGAAATCCAGCGCCATATCGAAGGGTTCAAGGCGGCGGAGATCATTCGAGACGGTTTCGAGGTGGTGATCCTCGGCGCGCCGAATGCCGGCAAGTCAAGCCTTTTCAATGCGCTGGCCAGGCGTGAGGCGGCCATCGTCACCGACGAACCGGGAACGACCCGCGATCTTCTGGAAATCGTCATGGACCTCGAAGGTCTGAAGGTCCGGATCGTCGACACCGCCGGCCTACGCGAAGCCTCGGGCAAGGTCGAGTCGATCGGCATCGAACGGGCGCGGGCAAAAGCCGGCGTGGCGGATCTGATCCTGCTGCTCGAGGACATGGCCGACCCGGTGTCTGTCGGTGATGTCCCGCGCGGAGCTCCGCTGCTGAGGATCGGTACGAAGTCGGATATTTCCGGTGCCGCCGGTGGCGACTACGACATTGTCATTTCCTCCAGGGACGGCACCGGGCTGGAGCGACTTCTCGGCGAAATTGGAAGCCGCGCCGCGATGGCTGTTGGCAATGCCGGAGACATCCTGCCGTCAAGGCTGCGCCACATCGAGCTCCTTGGGGAGACGATGGGTTTCCTCCAGGCTTCGCTATCGGGCGAAAGCCAGGAGTTGCGCGCCGAGGAGTTGCGCCTGGCGGCCGACCGACTTGGTCGAATCATAGGCGCGGTCGATGTCGAGGATTTGCTCGACGTCATTTTTTCGCAGTTCTGCATTGGTAAGTGATTCACGTGAAACACAAGCTCCCCTAGTCCGGCAGTGACTCACGTGAAACACCGACGGAACAAGCGACGTATGTTTCACGTGAAACGAGTCGGACCTTCGTCCTTGACAGGGAGATGCCGCGGGGACATGTGTCGGGCAACGGTTCGCTGCTTCGCGGAAACAGCGAGCCGCTCCAACTCATTTGTTTTCGCAGTTCCGGACGGAAGGTTACGGCGAATGCGCCGAGCTTAACCGCTCACACTTTCCCTGGAATTGCTCTGGAACCGGATTCTACGAAATGACCGATCACTATGATGTGGTGGTGGTGGGCGGCGGCCATGCCGGATGCGAGGCCGCGAGCGCAGCCGCGCGCGCCGGCGCCAGGACGGCGCTGGTGACGCTGCGTTTCGACACCATCGGCGTCATGTCCTGCAATCCGGCCATTGGCGGACTCGGCAAGGGCCATCTCGTACGCGAGATCGACGCCATGGACGGATTGATGGGACGCATCGCCGACGCCGCCGGCATCCAGTTCCGCCTGCTCAATCGCCGCAAGGGTCCGGCCGTGCGCGGTCCCCGCACCCAAGCCGACCGGAAGCTTTACCGGCTGGCCATGCAGGAAGCGATTCGGCTGCAGAACAATCTCGAGGTGGTCGAGGGTGAAGTTCTGGACTTCGAGATCGCCGAGGGGCGGATAGCCGCCGTTCAGGTTTCCGGCGACCGGCGACTGGCTTGCGGCGCCGTTGTTCTGACCACTGGTACGTTCCTGCGGGGGCTGATCCATATAGGCGAGAAGAAGATCGTCGCCGGCCGGATGAACGAGCCGGCAAGTCACGGCCTTTCGTCGACGATGGCGCGTGCGGGGTTCAAGCTCGGGCGGCTCAAGACGGGAACGCCCCCTCGCCTCGACGGCCGCACCATCGACTGGGCTTCCCTGGAAAGCCAGGCGGCCGACGAGGATCCGGTGCCGTTCTCGCTGATGACGGATGCCATCGCCAATCCGCAGATTCATTGTGGCATCACCCGCACGATGCCGACGACACATGAACTGATCCGCGCCAATCTCAGCCGCTCGGCGATGTATTCCGGTTCGATCGAGGGTGTCGGTCCCCGGTACTGTCCGTCAATCGAGGACAAGATCGTCAAGTTCGGCGACCGCGAAGGCCACCAGATATTCCTCGAGCCTGAGGGGCTCGACGACGACACAGTCTATCCGAACGGCATTTCCACCTCGCTGCCCGAGGATGTCCAGCTCAACATACTGAAGACCATTCCCGGGCTGGAAAAGGCGACGATGCTGCAGCCGGGCTATGCCATCGAATATGACCATGTCGATCCGCGCGAACTGAAGACGACGCTGGAGACGAAGCGTATCGCCGGACTGTTCCTGGCTGGACAAATAAACGGCACGACGGGTTATGAAGAGGCTGGCGCGCAAGGCCTGCTCGCCGGCATCAACGCGGCGCGCAAGGCGGCGGCGAGCGAGGAGATCGTGCTCAGCCGCACCGAGGCCTATATCGGCGTGATGGTGGATGACCTCACCAGCCGCGGAATCGCCGAGCCTTATCGCATGTTCACCTCGCGAGCGGAGTTCCGGCTTTCCTTGCGCGCCGACAATGCCGACGAGCGGCTGACGCCGCTGGCCGACAGGCTTGGCATCGCGTCGTCGGAGCGGCTGCAGCGTTTCGGCGCGATGGCCGCCAAGCTCGACGAGGCCCGCATGCTGGCCAAATCAGTGACCTTCACGCCGAACGAAGCGGCGCGGCATGGGCTGGAAATCAACAAGGACGGCGTGCGCCGCTCCGCCTACGAGTTGCTGGCGCATCCGGGCGTCGACATAGCGTGGCTCACGCGCGTCGAACCGCGCTTCGCCCAGCTTGACGCCAACACAGCAGAGCGGCTTGAAACGGAGGCGAAATATTCCGTCTATCTCGATCGCCAGCAGGCCGATGTCGCACAGATCAGGCACGAGGAGTCGCGGCTCATCCCGGAGGCGATCGACTTCTCTGACGTGCCTGGGCTTTCGAACGAGCTGAAGCAGAAGATGAAGATGCGGCAGCCGCGTTCGATCGCGGACGCACAGCGCATGGAAGGCATGACGCCTGCAGCGCTCGCCATCATTGTCGCGCATGTCCGCAATGCGGAACTCGCCGCGCGAAGGGACGTGGCGTGAGCGCGTGGGACGAGCTGCAAAAGGCAGCGGGTCCGGTTTCACGTGAAACATTCGAACGACTGCAGGTCTTCGAGCAGCTGTTCCTGAAATGGAATCGGAGCATCAATCTGGCCGCGCCGTCGACGCTCGACAACGTCTGGCGCCGCCACATCCTGGATAGCGCCCAGCTTGCCCGAATCGCGCCCGCCGCGACACGCTGGGTCGACCTCGGATCAGGTGGCGGCTTTCCCGGGCTGGTGCTTGGCTTCCTGCTCGCCGAGCGCGCGGGCGCGTCGATCGACCTGGTCGAGAGCAATCGCAAGAAAGCCTCGTTCCTGCAATCCGTCATCGGTCAGTTCAATCTGCCGGCGCGCGTCGTGGCCAAGCGCATCGACGACAGCTACGCTCTTGTTTCCATGCCGGAAATCGTCACGGCGAGGGCGTTGGCGGCGCTGCCGGGCCTGCTCGATCTGTCGGCGCCCTGGTTGAGCAAGGGCGCGCGCGCGCTTTTCCACAAAGGCCGGGATTACCGGACCGAAGTGGAAGAAAGCGCTCACCGCTGGGGCTTCGATCTGGTAGAACATTCGAGCATGACCGACCCCCACGGTGTCATCCTCGAGATCACCGAATTGCGCCCGGCGACCCGCAAATGAATTACTGGCATAGGCCCATGAGCACAGCACCGCGTATCATCACAGTTGCCAACCAGAAGGGCGGCGTCGGCAAGACGACGACCGCCATCAACCTGGCCACGGCATTGGCCGCGATCGGCGAGCGCGTGCTGATCGTCGACCTCGACCCGCAGGGCAATGCCAGCACCGGCCTCGGCATCGACCGCAAGGACCGCGCCGTCTCGTCCTACGACGTGCTGACCGGCGAACTGGACCTCGAGGCGGCCGCCGTGCCGACGGCGGTGCCGGGCCTGTCCATCGTGCCGTCGACGCTCGACCTGCTCGGCATCGAGATGGAGATCGCTTCGGCACCGGATCGCGTGCTCAGGCTGCGCAACGCGCTGCGCGCCGCATCCGAGCGCGGGGCGCCGTTCGGCTACGTGCTGATCGATTGCCCGCCCTCGCTCAATCTTTTGACTTTGAATTCAATGGCCGCAGCCGATTCCGTTCTCGTGCCGCTGCAATGCGAATTCTTCGCGCTGGAAGGTCTCAGCCAGTTGCTCGAAACGGTCGAGCAGGTGCGCCGCACGATCAATCCGGACCTCACCATCCAGGGCATCGTGCTCACCATGTATGACGGCCGCAACAACCTCGCCAACCAGGTGGTGCAGGATGTGCGCACCCATATGGGCGACAAGGTCTACGAGACCATCATCCCGCGCAACGTTCGTGTCTCCGAAGCGCCGTCCTACGGCAAGCCGGCGATCCTCTACGACCTGAAATGCTCGGGCAGCCAGGCCTATCTGCAACTCGCTTCCGAAGTCATCCGCCGCGAGCGCAAGCTGCGCGCCGCCTGAGTCCCGGGGCATCCGGCAGGTTGGTTAATCCGCCGATTCGATTCCGAAACGATCTGGACAATATAATGAGCGAAGACCAATCGAGAAAAAGGCTGGGCCGTGGCCTCGCGGCACTGATCGGGGAGATCGACCGTCCGGCGGCGCCGGAAAAGCCGAGCACGGCGGTGGTGGCCGACGGCAAGGTGCCGATCGAATTCGTCAGTCCGAACCCCAAGAATCCGCGTCGGCATTTCGGCGATGCCGAGCTTACCGATCTCGCCCAGTCGATCCGCGAGCATGGCGTGGTGCAGCCGGTGGTGGCGCGCCCCTCGCCCACGCAGGCCGGACGCTACGAAATCATTGCCGGCGAGCGGCGCTGGCGGGCGGCCCAGCGCGCGGGCCTGACCGAGATCCCGCTGATCGTGCGCGACGTCAACGACCGCACCGCGCTGGAACTGGCGATCATCGAGAACGTGCAGCGCGCCGACCTCAACCCGGTCGAGGAGGCGCAAGGCTATCAGCAGCTGATCGACGAGCATGGCTACACCCAGGCCGATCTCGGCCAGGTCATCGGCAAAAGCCGCAGCCATGTCGCCAACACATTGAGGCTGTTGAAGCTGCCCAATGTCATCCACGACATGCTGGTCGACGGCGACCTGTCGGCAGGCCACGCCCGCACGCTGGTGACCGCCGACGACCCGGCCGGGCTCGCCAAGCGCATCGTCAAGGAAGGGCTTTCGGTGCGCCAGGCTGAAGCGCTGGCGCAAATGCCGGCCGGTCCGACGCCGGCCAAGACCAAGGCCGCGGCCGGCGCGTCGGACAAGGACCCCGATACGCTGGCGCTCGAAAAGCTGATGACCGACACGATCGGCATGATCGTGAGCATCGAGCACAAGAGCAAGGGCGGCACGCTCAGGATCGACTACCGCTCGCTGGACCAGCTGGACGAGTTGTGCCGGCGGCTGAAGGATGAGCGCTAGGCGGTTGGAGCGTAACGATATTTGGCTGATATATGAGGTTTTGGCTTAAGGCTGGATACGCTTGATATATTGGTGATAGACGAAAAAGGGCTGGCGATGCGCCGGCCTTTTTTTGGCGGCGGTGAAGGTGCGGCTTCCCCTCAAGGGTCTCTCCCGGGGGAAGATCAGCCGCGTTGCCCCAGCCTCGCGCTCTCAATGGCAATACCCAGCAGCGCCTGCCTGGCCAGCGCTTCCGACAAATCCGGGCGTTTGCGGGTTTGCAGCACCGCCGTTTGCAGCCGGCCGAGCGCGCGGCCAAGCGCATCGACATTCCAGCGGTCGAGCGTCTTTTCGACCAGCTTGCGGCGCGAGAAGAAAACCGGCGGGCGAGCGCCCGCGACGACCGACGCCGCATTGCGGCCGCCTTGCTCCATCTGGCCTCGCATCGCCTGGATCGCCTGCAACTGGCGCATCGCCGAGGACAGCACCAGGAACGGATGGCCGCCCGACTGGCAGTGGCGGGTGAAGGCGATGTCGAAATCGCCGACCTTGCCGTCCAGCATCGCATCGACCGCATCGTCGAAAGACGCGCCGGAGACATCGCCCGACATCGCGTTGATGTCGTCGATGCCGATCTCCTTCCGGCCATGGGCGTAAAGAACCAGCTTTTCGATCTCGCCGCGCGAGGCCAGCCGGTCGCCGCCGAGATTGCGGCGCAGCGCCTGGCGGGCGTCGAGCGTCATCGACATGCCGGCCTTGCGCAGTTCGTCGTCGATCACCGTATCGAGGTCGCGGGCTTCATCGGCATAGCAAGGTAGCGCAATCGCGTTGCCGGCGCCCTCGACGATGGCGCGCAAGCCGGCGCCCTTCTTCAAATCGCCGGCCTCGATGAGGATGATCGCGTCGCGCGCGGGCTCGGCGGTCAGCGCCTTGATGTCGTCGGCCAGCGCCTTCTGCCCGCTGGCATTGCGCACCCAGAGCAGCCGCCTGTCGGAAAACATCGGCACGGTGCGCGCCTCGTCGAGCAGCCGGCCCTCGTCGCGGTCCACTTCCGCGCCGTCCAGCTTGACCACGGAAAATGGATCGTCGAGCGGCAGGCCGGTCTTGGTCGCGAAGGTCTTTGCCCGCTCGGCGACGAGGCCACGATCCGGGCCGTAAAGCAGGACGATCGTCATCGAGGGATCAGGCTTCGCCAGCCACGAATCGACCTCGTATCCCTTTTTCTGCGCCATGCGCGCTGGTTAGCATGGCGGCCGCAGTGTCGTCATCCTCGGGCTTGACCCAAGGATCCATGCCGTGACGAAGGCCGTAGGGTGCAGCCCTTCAGATTCCGCACCGTCGCGGCGCTCCAAGGTAACGGCATGGATTCCAGGGTCTGCGCGCGTCGCTCCGCTCCTTGCTCCGCCCTGGAATGACGACCGAAGGTATTGCCCTGTTACACTCCCCCTCGACGGCGACGCATATCCCCGTTGCGTTTTCTGGCGGCAATCGCCTCGCAAACTTCCACCAAATTGCGCGCCGGCCAAAAACATCGACAAGAAATTTCGCCGCTATATCTGCATCTTGCAGCCTGCGTGCCGCATCGGCCTCACAAGGCTGACGACCGGGAGGACGGCCGCGCCCAGGCCAGGCGAAATCGCACTGGTCTGCCAGCGCGGATGTGCGACTATCGCGCCGGCAACATTGGAGGATGTGAGCTCATGGCCGATGCTGGAATGTTGCGCTTTCATGTGCCCGAGCCCGAGGTGCGGCCCGGCGGCACGCCCGACTTCTCCAATGTGACGATCCCCAAGGCCGGCTCGGTGCCGCGTCCGCAGATCGACGTCGATCCGCGCACCATCCGCGACATGGCCTTTTCCATCATCCGGGTGCTGAACCGCGCCGGCGAGGCCGTCGGGCCATGGGCCGGGCTGCTCAGCGACCAGGAGTTGCTCGAAGGCCTGCGCAACATGATGACGCTGAGGACCTTCGACGCTCGCATGCAGATGGCGCAGCGCCAGGGCAAGACCTCCTTCTACATGCAGCATCTGGGCGAGGAGGCGGTGAGCTCAGCCTTTCGCAAGGCGCTCGAGCCGGGCGACATGAATTTCCCGACCTACCGGCAAGCCGGTCTTCTGATCGCCGACGGCTATCCGATGGTCACGATGATGAACCAGATCTATTCCAACGAGGCCGATCCGCTGAAGGGCCGGCAACTGCCGATCATGTATTCCTCGAAGGAGCACGGCTTCTTCTCCATCTCGGGCAATCTGGCGACGCAGTATATCCAGGCGGTCGGCTGGGCGATGGCCTCGGCGATCTCCAACGATTCGCGCATCGCCGCGGCCTGGATCGGCGACGGCTCGACGGCGGAGTCCGATTTCCATTCGGCGCTGGTCTTCGCCTCGACCTACAAGGCGCCGGTCATCCTCAACGTCGTCAACAACCAGTGGGCGATCTCGACCTTCCAGGGCATTGCGCGCGGCGGCTCCGGCACGTTCGCCGCGCGCGGCCTCGGCTTCGGGATTCCTTCGCTGCGCGTCGACGGCAATGACTATCTCGCCGTCCACGCGGTGGCGAGATGGGCGGCGGAGCGGGCGCGCGCCAATCTCGGGCCGACGCTGGTCGAATACGTCACCTATCGCGCCGGCGCGCATTCGACGTCGGACGATCCGTCGGCCTACCGGCCGAAAGCCGAGTCCGACGCCTGGCCACTCGGCGATCCGGTGATCCGGCTGAAGAACCATCTCATCCACAAGGGCGTCTGGTCGGAAGAACGCCACACCCAGGCGGAGGCTGAAATCCTCGAGGCGGTGATTGCCGCGCAGAAGGAGGCCGAAGGCCACGGCACGTTGCATGCCGGCGGCAAGCCGTCGGCGCGGGACATGTTCGAAGGGGTCTATGAAGAGATGCCGCCTCACCTGAGACGTCAGCGCCAGCAGGCGGGGGTCTGACCATGCCCAGACGCACCATGATCGAGGCAATCCGTGACGCCATGGACGTGTCGATGGGGCGCGACGAGCGCGTCATCGTCTATGGCGAGGATGTTGGCTTCTTCGGCGGCGTCTTCCGCGCCACGCAAGGCCTGCAGGCCAAATACGGCAAGAGCCGCTGTTTCGATGCGCCGATCAGCGAATCCGGCATCGTCGGTTCGGCCATCGGCATGGCCGCCTACGGGTTGCGGCCCTGCGTCGAGGTGCAGTTTGCCGACTATGTTTATCCGGCCTACGACCAGATCGTATCGGAGGCGGCGCGGCTGCGCTACCGTTCGAACGGCGATTTCACCTGTCCGATCGTGGTGCGCATGCCGACCGGCGGCGGCATTTTCGGCGGCCAGACGCACAGCCAGAGCCCGGAAGCGCTGTTCACCCATGTCTCCGGCCTGAAAGTGATCGTGCCGTCCAATCCGCATGATGCCAAGGGCCTGCTGATCGCGGCGATCGAGGATCCCGACCCGGTGATCTTCCTGGAGCCGAAGCGGCTCTACAACGGCCCGTTCGACGGCCACCACGACAAGCCGGTGACGCCGTGGTCGAAGCATGAGCTGGGCGAAGTCGCCGACGGCCATTACACCATCCCGCTCGGCAAGGCGGCGATCCGCCGCCAGGGCGCGGCGGTCACCGTGCTTGCCTATGGCACGATGGTCTATGTCGCCGAGGCCGCGGCGGAGGAGACCGGCATCGACGCCGAGATCATCGATCTCCGTACCCTTCTGCCGCTGGACCTCGACACGATCGTCGCCTCGGTGAAGAAGACCGGGCGCTGCGTCGTCGTGCATGAGGCGACGCTCACCTCCGGCTTCGGCGCCGAACTGGTGTCGCTGGTGCAGGAGAATTGCTTCTACCATCTGGAGGCGCCGGTGGCGCGGGTGGCCGGCTGGGATACGCCATATCCGCATGCGCAGGAGTGGGACTATTTCCCTGGACCGGCGCGGGTCGGGCGCGCCCTGATTGAAACCATGGAGGCCTGACATGGGCGAGCACATCATCAAGCTGCCCGATGTCGGCGAGGGCGTCGCCGAGGCCGAACTCGTCGAATGGCATGTCAAGGTCGGCGACCTCGTGCGCGAGGACACGGTCCTCGCGGCCGTCATGACCGACAAGGCAACCGTCGAGATCCCCTCGCCGGTCGATGGCGAGATCCTGTGGCTCGGCGCCGAAATCGGCGACACGGTGGCGATCGGCTCGCCGATCGTGCGGCTGAAGGTAGCTGGCGAAGGCAATGTGAAAGCCGCCGCCGAGGCCGAACCTGCCCCGAAGGCCGAGGCTGCAACCAAGCCGGCCGAAGTGAAGGCCGAGCCGGTCCCGAGCGCTCCGAAAGCGGCTTCAAAGCCGGCTCAGAGTCCGGCACAGGCTTCCATCGTGCCGAAAGTCCCGCGCCCCGCCTCGGCTTCCGGCGCGCCGCGCGCCGAAGGCGAGAAACCGCTGGCTTCGCCTGCCGTCCGGCTACGGGCCAGGGAGGCTGGCATCGACCTGCGCCAGGTGCCGGGCAGCGGCCCGGCCGGGCGTATCAGCCATGAGGATATCGACGCGTTCGTCGCGCGCGGTCCGCAAGTCGCCCGCGTCGCCGGACTTGCCGAGAAGGACGGCGTGGAAGACATCAAGATCGTGGGCCTGAGGCGCAAGATCGCCGAAAAAATGTCGCTCGCCAAATCGCGCATTCCACACATCACCTATGTCGAGGAGATCGATGTCACGCCTCTCGAAGAGCTGCGCGCGACCCTCAACAAGGAGAAGCGGACCGATCGCCCGAAGCTGACGCTGCTGCCCTTCCTGATGCGGGCAATGGTGAAGGCGATCACCGAGCAGCCCAATCTCAACGCGCTGTTCGACGACGATGCGGGCATCATCCACCAGCATGAAGGCATCCATATCGGCATCGCCGCGCAGACGCCCAACGGCCTGGTGGTGCCGGTGGTCAAGCATGCCGAGGCGCGCGACCTGTGGGATTGCGCCACCGAGGTCAACCGGCTGGCCGATGCGGCCAAGACCGGCACGGCGAGCCGCGAGGAACTTTCCGGCTCGACCATCACCATCACCTCGCTTGGCGCCATGGGCGGCGTGGCGACCACGCCGGTCATCAACTATCCGGAAGTGGCGATCGTCGGCGTCAACAAGATCATGGTGCGGCCGGTCTGGGACGGCACGCAGTTCATTCCACGCAAGATGATGAACCTCTCGTCGAGCTTCGACCATCGCGTCATCGACGGCTGGGATGCCGCGGTGTTCGTGCAGCGGATCAAGGCGCTGCTGGAGACGCCGGCGCTGATTTTCGTGGATTGAGGTGATGGGTAGGGACGTTACCCCCGCGCCTTCGTCATCCTCGGGCTTGCTCCGAGGATCCATGCCGTGCCCGACGTCGAAGGGTGCGGCGGAGCAGAATTCTGCATCGTTGCAACGCTCGAATGTCACGGCATGGATTGCAGGGTCTGCGCGCGTCGCTTCGCTCCTTGCTTCGCCCTGCAATGCACGAGCACCTCGGCAAATCTCCAACCCAGGCGATACGGCACCGAGGCACGGCTATCGGATCGAGGTGACCCCATGAAAGAAATCTCCTGCAAGCTGCTCGTCATCGGCGCCGGTCCGGGCGGTTATGTCTGCGCCATCCGCGCCGGCCAACTCGGCGTCGACACGGTCATGGTCGAAGCCGGCAAGCCGGGCGGCACCTGCCTCAATGTCGGCTGCATCCCGTCCAAGGCGCTGATCCATGCGGCGGAGGAGTTCGAGAAGGTCGCGCATATGGCGGGCGGCAAGGATCCGCTCGGCATCAAAGTCGGTGCGCCGACGCTCGACCTGGCCCGCACGGTCGCCTGGAAAGACGGTATCGTTAGCCGGCTGAATAGCGGCGTCGCGAGCTTGCTGAAGAAAGCCAAGGTCAAGACCGTACAAGGTTGGGCGACGTTCCGCGACGGCAAGACCGTCGAGGTCGAGACGGAGACCGGCACGCAGGTCATCCGCGCCGAGACAGTGGTGATCGCCACCGGTTCGGCGCCGGTCGAATTGCCGTTCCTGCCCTTCGGCGGTCCGGTCATCTCGTCCACGGAGGCGCTGGCTCTCGGCGAAGCGCCGAAGAAGCTCGCGGTCGTCGGTGGTGGCTATATCGGGCTCGAGCTCGGCATGGCTTTCGCCAAGATGGGGGCCAAGGTCACCGTGGTCGAGGCCCTGCCGCGGGCGCTCGCGCAATATGATGCCGAGCTGACCCGGCCTGTGCTCAAGCGGCTTGGCGAGCTCGGCGTCGAGGTGATGCTGGGCGCCAAGGCCAAGGGATTGTCGACCAAGGGCGATGCGCTGCTGGTCGAGACGGCCGACGGCAAGAACGCCAAGATCGCCGCTGACAAGATCCTGGTCACGGTCGGCCGCAAGCCGCTCACCGAGGGCTGGGGGCTGGAGCAGATCGACCTCGACATGGCCGGCAAATTCATCCGCATCGACGACCAGTGCCGCAGCTCGATGCGCGGCATCTTTGCCATCGGCGACGTCACCGGCGAGCCGATGCTGGCGCATCGCGCCATGGCGCAGGGCGAGATGGTGGCCGAGATCGTCGCCGGCCATAAAAGAAACTGGGACAAGCGCGCCATTCCCGCGATCTGCTTCACCGATCCGGAGCTGGTCACGGCCGGCCTGTCACCGGAAGAAGCGAAGGCCGTCGCCGGCGAGATCAAGATCGGCCAGTTCCCCTTCGCCGCAAACGGCCGCGCGATGACCAGGCAGGGCGAGGACGGCTTCGTTCGTGTCGTGGCCCGCGCCGACAATCATCTGGTGCTGGGCATCCAGGCGGTCGGGCAAGGCGTGTCGGAATTGTCGGCGGCCTTCGGCCTGGCGCTCGAAATGGGCGCGCGGCTGGAGGATATCGCAGGCACCATCCACGCGCATCCGACGCAAGGCGAAGGGTTCCAGGAGGCGGCGCTGAAGGCGCTGGGGCACGCGCTGCATCTGTAGGCGCGAGTGACCTCCCCCTTGCGGGGGAGATCAGACAGCTCAGCTCGCCAGCCGGCTCACCATCTCGTGCTGGGCATAGGCGCGGCCGAAGCGGTTGGCGAGGAAGGCGTCGAGGGCGATGTCTTCCTGGCGCACGAAACCCTTCGCCGGCAGCGAGCCGTCGGCCAGCATGTCGAGCACGGCGCAGATGCCGGAGGCAGTGGTGATCTGGATGGCGCTGCGCACCAGGTTGCCGACGCGCCGGGAATAGATCTTGTTGGCGTAGGTCTCCTGCAGCAGGCGGCCGTTCTTGCGGCCCGACACGGTGACGAAGACGATGACCACGTCCTGCAGTGTGGTCGGCAGCGCGCTCTCGAAGATGTCCTTCAGCACGTCGCGGCGGTGGCGCAGGCCGAGGTCGTTGAGCAGCGCCTTCATGATCGCGGCGTGGCCGGGGTAGCGGATGGTACGGTAGTTCAGCGTCCGCACCTTGCCCTTCAGCGTCTCGGCCAAGGTGCCGAGGCCGCCGGAGGTGTTGAAGGCTTCGTAGGTGACGCCGTCGAGCGAGAATTCCTCGCGCTCTTCCAGCGGCGGCACCTCGATCAACTCGCCCTCGACGATCGCCTCGCACGGCTCGCAATATTCGTTGATGACGCCGTCGGTGCTCCAGGTGAGGTTGTAGTTCAGCGCGTTGGAGGGATATTGCGGCAGCGCGCCGACGCGCATGCGCACGCTCTCCAGCGTGTCGAAGCGGCTGGCGAGATCGTTGGCGACGATCGAGATGAAGCCCGGCGCCAGGCCGCATTGCGGGATGAAGGCGCTTTTGGCGTCGCGGGCCAACTCCTTCACGCGGCGGGTGGAGACGACGTCCTCGGTGAGGTCGAGATAATGGACGCCGCTGGCGGCGGCGGCCTCGGCGATGCGGGTCGTGAGGTGGAAGGGCGCGGCGCTCAGCACGGCGAATTTGCCGGCCAGCACTTTCTCGAGCTCACCCGTGGCGGCGATGTCCAATTCCTGCGTCGAGACGCCGGCCGGCAATTCGGCGGCGGCAAGCTGGGCGGCCGAGCGGTCGACGAGCGTGACCTGATAATCGCCCGTGCTGCTCAGCATTTCCGCGATGGTCGAGCCGATTTTTCCGGCGCCGACGACAACGATGTTCTTCATGATCACTACCCCTGCCAAATTTCGAGTTGGCGGAAATCATCGCAGCTTGCTTGTCGAAAGGAAGCGTGGAATCTGACAGTATGAAGCTGAACTTTGTACGATATGACGAAAGGTTTCGTCGAAATGATCACTGAAGCCGAACAGGCCCTCCTTTCGCTGCTGCGCGCCAACGCCCGCGCCTCGACGGCGGAGCTCGCGCGCCAGCTTGGGGTGTCGCGCACCACGGTGCAAAGCCGGATCGAGCGGCTGGAGCAGCGCGGCATCATCGCAGGCTATGGAGTGCGGCTGTCGCCCGACTATGAACAGGGGCTGGTCAAGGCGCATGTGCTGCTGACCGTCACGCCGAAGCTCGCCGACAAGGTGGTGCGCAGCCTCGAGGCGATGCCGCCGGTCCGCACGGTGCATTCGGTCAGCGGCAATTTCGATATGATCGTCATCGTCGACGCCCCGTCGATCCGGGATCTCGACGCGCTGCTCGACCGGATCGGGGCGATGGACGGGGTGGAGCGGACGTCGTCGTCGATCATCCTGTCGACGCGGGTGGATCGGTAGCGGGCAGCGCCGGGCCGGCGCTGCCCGGTAGGCGAAACGGGCGTCGCCGGCAGGGCTCCGCCCGCCGGCGCGCTCCGTGGTTAGCCGATCTAGTTGGCCGGCTGGACGGCAGAGACCATGAGCCTGCCGGCCTTGGCGGAGTAGGTGACGGTGACCTTTTCGCCGACCTTCAGCGTTTCGACCTCGATATTCTCGGGCAGGGCAAAGGTCTTGCCGTCGCTCAGCGTGAAGGAATCGCCCTTCTTGTCGACGCTGGCGATGGTGCCGCTGGCCGCCTTGGCGTAAGCCCCGGTCGCGGAGGCGAGGGCCACGATCACTGCGGCCGCGATGACGGATTTCTTCATCTTTCTTTCCTTTCCTCTTGAGAGCCGGACTTGCCGGCTCGCGTTCCCCAACGGAGGGGAACAGCGCAAGCCTAGGCACCGGAGTTTTCGTGCGGCTGGCGGGGGCCATACAAATGCGTAAGGCTGCTCGAAGCAGAGCTCCGGCCCGTGTCAGGCGGCCGGAGCCCGCACGGCCGGAAAGCTGACGGTCACGCCCAGGCCGGGATTGCGGTCCTCCAGCACGATGGCGGCGCCATGCAGGTCGGCAACCGCCTTGACGAGGCTCAAGCCCAGGCCGCTGCCCGGCGTCGTGCGGCTCGTATCCAGCCGATAGAGCCGACGGAACACTTTCTCGCGTTCCTCGGTCGGGATGCCCGGGCCATTGTCGCGGACATGAACGAGGACGTGGCTGCCTCCCCTGGTCACGGAAAGCTCGATCGCGGTGCCTGCCGGGCAATGCCTGAGCGCGTTTTCGACCAGGTTGGCGAGCATTTGCATCAGCAGGTCCCGGTCGCCGTGGATATGCCATTTCGTATCCGGAACGACCCTTGTCGACAGCGATTTGCCGTCATCCTCGGCGACATCGGCATAGACCTCGCCGATGGTCTCCACCACCGGTCCGACATCGACATCGACGAAGCGCGCCTTGCGGGCGCCGGCTTCGATCTGCGCAATGCGAAGCAAGGCGTCGAAAGTGCTGTTGATCTGTTGGCTTTCGGCCCGGGCGTCCGTCAACTCGCCGGAGACATCCTCGCCCGACGCCGTCTTGTCGGCGGCGGATTCCAGGATCATCTGCAGCCGGTTGAGCGGCGTCTTGAGATCATGGGCAATGTTGGCGCTCACTTCCCGCATGCCGTCGACCAGGGCCGACAGGCGGTCGAGCGCGGCATTCACCTGGGCGGAGGCGTCGTCGATGTCGTCGCCGTTGCCAATCAGCGGGATTCTCGCTTCGAGCCGGCCATGCGAGACGTCGTCCATGGTGTTGGCGATGCCGTCCAGCCGACGCTGGACGCGCGAGGCAAGCACAGCGCCGCCGGCAATCGCGAGGCCGGTGATGAAGAGCGTCGCCCAGCCGAAGCTCATCAACACGATCGTTTCGAGCTCCTCGGTCTCCGAGAGCGAAAAGGCGACCGTCAGGTTGTTGTTGCCGACCATGCCTGAATAGGCGCGATACTCGGTATCGGGCGGCACGCCCGGCAAGTCGGCGGAGAACATGGAAAAGCCGTCCGGCAGGCCCGATGCGGTGAAATCCCCGGCGAGGCGGTTGCCGTTCCGATCGGTGAGCGAAAAGATCTGGTCCTTGTCCTGACTGAACTGGGAATGGTCCCTGACGGCGGCGACGAGATCCTCTTGGTCGCTCTCGGCATAGGTCGCGGCAATCAGGGAGTAGGTCTCCTTGATCGATTGATCGAGCTGCCTGGCGAGCGAGGCGCTCATCAATTGATAGACGACCGCGCCGGAGAGGATGAAAGCCAGCAGGAACAGGAAGGCGAAGGTCAGCGCCAACCTGAACGGCGTACTGCGCAGCAGGCTGGAGCGTGTTTCGCTCATCCCGAACCCATGACAAACGACGCGCCGGCCCCAAGAGGGGCGCCACGCATGCGTTCAAGCCTCCTGGTGCAATTCCGGGAAAAGCGCATAGCGGTTTGCCGTTCGGAATTGCTCGAAAACAGAGCGTTAGAGCAGATCGGCGAATCTATCAAACGCTGAACTGCCCTAGGCCGGAACATGCAGGCTGTAGCCGGTGTTGCGCACGGTGTGGATCAGCGGCACGTCGAAGGGCCTGTCGACCTTGGCTCTCAGCCGGCTGATATGCGTCTCGACGACGCTGGTCTTGGGGTCGAAATGAAAATCCCAGACGCGCTCCAGAAGCATGGTGCGGGTGATGACGCGGCCCTCGCCGCGCATCAGCACTTCGAGCAGGCTGAACTCGCGCGGCTGCAGGTCGATCAGCTGGCCTTGCCTGGTCACGCGCCGCTGGATCAGGTCCATTTCGAGGTCGGCGACGCGCAAAGCCGTCTTCTGCTCCTGCGCCGCCGGCCGGCGGCCGAGCGCATGGATGCGGGCAAGCAGTTCGGAAAAGGCGAAGGGCTTGACCAGATAGTCGTCGCCGCCGGCTTCGAGGCCCTCGACGCGGTCGTCGACGCCGCCGATCGAGGTCAGGAAAATAGCCGGCGTGTGGACGCCGGCGGCGCGCACGGCCTTGATCATCGACAGGCCGTCGAGACCGGGTACCATGCGGTCGGCGACGATCACGTCATAGACGTTGCGGGTCGCGGCGAAGAGCCCGTCATGGCCGTCGCGCAAGAGATCGCAGACATGGCCGGCCTCGATCAGCCCCCGGACGATATAGTCGGCGGTTCTCGGATCGTCCTCAACAAGCAGAAGTCGCATCGCCCCGTGCTGTCCTTGCCGCCTCAGCCTGGCCTGCATGGTAGCACCGGCTTCGGCTTTTTCCTGGCTGGATTTCCAGGGCGGTTCACCGTTTCACGGAAACGATGCGCCGCCCCTTTTCCTGGTTCTGATGAAATCTTGGACGGGAAGCCGTGCCACACTTTTCCTGGGATTGCTCTAACCATATGTTTTTACACGTTTCCGGATCCAAGACCGCTACACATTTTTGCGAGAGGCGGTTTAGTCGAGCAAGGCTTGTTCATCTTCGTCGATCAGGCTTTTCAGCGACATGTAAAGTACGATGGCCACGATGCAGCCAAGGAAGATAAGGCTCGTGAGGGTGGTGCCGAAGCCCAGGCCGCCATATTCCGCCGGTTGCGAGAGCAGGTCGCCGAAGGAGGCGCCGAACGGCCGGGTCAGGATATAGGCGAGCCAGAAGGCCAGGATGGCGTTCAGGCCGAGGAAGAAATAGGCAAGCGTGATCGCCGCGATCAAGCCGCCAAAGATGAGGCCGGAGGTGAGATAGCCCAGGTCGAAGCGTTCGGCGACGAGATCGCCGGCCGCCGTCCCGAGCGAGAAGGTGAAGAGGATCGCCAGCCAGTAGAAGATCTCGCGCCTGGTGGTGAAGATGGTGTGGATCGACAAGGTCTTTTCGCTGGCGTACCAGATCACGAAGGTCAGGGCCAGCGCGACCGAGAAGACGATCGTCGTGGTCTCCAGGCGTACGCCGAAATTGTCGACCAGGTTGTCGGTGACCAGGGTGCCGACGATGCTGATCAGGACGACGGCGAGCCAGTAGGCCCAGGGCACATAGCGCTTCTGCGCGAACTGCAGGATGAGCGCGACGAGGAGGATGCCGGTCATGATCAAGGATGTGACGGTAAGGCCGAGGCCGAGATTGACGGCCAGATAGTCGGCCGCCGTCTCGCCCATGGTCACCGCCATGACCTTGATGAGCCAGAAATCGATGGCGACCTCCGGAACCCGGTTCAGCCCGGGCTCGTGTTCAGTGATTGCTGCGGTCATGGCGTTGTCCACTTCCGATCTCTCCGACGATTATTTGCCGATAATCTTCATGGCTTGGGCGAAGAAGTCGTCGGCACGCTTGTCGTCATCGGCGTTGCAGCGCTCGATGCCCTTGGTCTCCAGTTCCGAAACCTTGTTCTTGTCGACATCGTTCAGCGTCGCCTTGGCTTCGGCGGCGCGCAGGTCCTTCAACGCGGTCTCGCAAGGCGGCGGGGCGGCAACGGCCGTGGCCAACGGAGCGGAGATCGCGATCGCGGCAAAGGTGAAAGCAAGGGCAAATTTGTTCATGACTGTATCCTGACGTTGAGGGGCCGGTCTTCGGCGCCTGTTCAAGCCGCTTCAAAACCGGTGCGGCGATCATCAGGGTAGGCAGGCGAATTTCACCGTAGCCTGTCCGTGCTCTTACAAATTCGTAAGATCGGCCAAAAACACCCGCCGGGCCTCGTCAGCGGGCGACGGAAGAGCTAGACAAGCCTGGCGCCCGTCCGCGCAGGAGTGGTGACAAAAGAATGGCTTACACATCCCTCAAATCGGCGCCGAAAGCGTTCGACCAGCACAAGCGCCTGATCGTCGTGCAGGTGGCCTCCGTGCTCGCCATCATCCTGCTCCTGTTCAGCAAGCCGGCGCTGGCCGAAGGATCGAACGGACACGAAGCCCTGGAGACGATCGGGTTCGTGATGGTGCTGACCTGCTTCCTGGGCCGGCTGTGGAGCATCCTCTTCGTCGGCGGCCGGAAGAATGACGAGCTGATCGTGTCGGGCCCCTTCTCGATGACCCAGAACCCGCTCTATTTCTTCTCGACCGTCGGCGCGACCGGTATCGGGCTGATGTTCGGCTCGGTGCTGGCGGCCGCGATGCTCGGCCTGGCAAGCTTCCTCGTGTTCCGGGTCACGGCGCGCAAGGAGGCCGAATACCTCGCCGGCAAGTTCGGCGCCGTCCATGCGGCCTATGCCGAACGTACGCCGCGCTTCTGGCCGAACCCGCTGCTGTACCGCGAAGAGGACCATTGGCTCTTTTCGACACGCGCGCTCAGGAACACGTTCCGCGACGGGCTCTATTTCCTGGCGGTGTTTCCTCTCATCGAGGTGGTCGAGTATTTCCGCCTGGGCGGCCACCTGCCGACGCTTTTCACCGTCTACTAGAGCGTTTCACCGTTTCACGGAAACGGCGAACCGCTCTATCTCTTTGTTTTTACGCAATTCCAGACGGAAAACCGCTCACACTTTTCCTGGAATGCTCTAACGGTGCGCCGAGATTCAGGCGAGGCCGGCCTCACCTGAAACCTCAGCACATCTTGGGCGGCTCGCTTCGATCAGCGGGCCCTGCCGCGCGCGGCGCGCCGCGCGCTTTCCAGAAGAATCGCCAGGCAGCCGACCAGAAGCAGGAAGCCGCCAATGAGCGGCGGCAGGCCCAGGAACTTCACCGCCGCCGTGATCAGCGCAATCAGGACCAGCGCCAGCAGCGCGAGATTGCCGTCGTCGACGAACATGCCGACGAGCTCCTTGAAGACAAGACGGATAGCGTTCATCGGGCAACTCCTTCGGCGGGCGCCGGGTAGGCGCTGCGCAGCCAGCGCACGATGGCGAAGGATGCGACGGCAATGATGGCGAAGATGGCGAGCAGAGCGAGGTCGGCGCCCGGCCATTCGGCGCCGAGGCCTTCGCCGGTCCAGAACACGCCGAAACTGGTCAGCATCAGCCCGACGACGAATTTCAGCGAATTCTCGGGCACGCGCGCCAGGGGCCGGTGCACGGCAAGGCCGATCAGCGTCACCAGCACGAAGGCGGCCAGCGCGCCAAGGCTGGCATAGAGCGTCTGGCCGTGCGCGGCGCCGACGGCAATGACGATGAACACCACTTCGACACCCTCGAGCAGCACCGCCTTGAACGACGCGACGCCCGCCAGATAGTCTGCGCGGCGGTCGTTGGCCTGCCGCTGCAACGCCGCCGTCTCCTTGGAAAAGGCCTGTTCTTCGTCATGCAGCGCAATGACTCCGACGCTGCGCAGGATCGCTTTCCTCAGCCAGCGCATGCCGAACAGGATCAGGAGCACACCGACCACGAATTGCAGGACGGTGATGGGGACGAGCGCCAGCAGCGGCCCGAAAATGAGCACCAGCGCCGCCAATACGATGAGCGCCAGCGCCGCGCCTGTCAGCGCCGGGCGCCAGCTGCGCGTCACGCCGACGGCGAGAACGATGGTGAAGGCTTCCACGACCTCGACGAAGGACGCCAGGAAAGACGCCGTCACGGTGGAAAGGATGGGTGTCAGGCCATGCATGCAGGCATCCTACAGTTCGGGAATCATCAGCTGGTGAGAACGATACAGCGCTCGGGCGGCAGCGAGAACGCCAGCGACGAGCCGACCGGCGGCGCCTCCGGCCAGTCGAGACGGACGCGTTGCGGGCCGAGTTCCACCGCCAGCCGCCAGCAGCGGCCCTGGAAGGCGCTCGACAGCACCTTGCCCTGCAGCCGGTTGCCGGGATGGGCCTCGGCTGGCCGCGCATCCTCCGGCCGCACCACGAGCATGCCGTCGCCAGGCTTGGCGCCGGGCGTGCGCAGGCCGTCGGCGGCGGCGCCCCGCACGCTGAACAGCCCGTCGCGCACGGTGCCCGGCACCACCGAAAAGCCGCCGATGAAACCGGCAACGAAGGAATCGGCCGGCGCCTCGTAGATCGCCCGCGGCGTATCGAACTGGGCGATGCGGCCGTCGCGCATCACGGCGATGCGATCCGAGACCGCCATCGCCTCGGCCTGGTCATGCGTCACATAGATCACGGTCGCCGCCTCGCGGCGCACCAGCTCCATCATCTCGATGCGCATATCCTCGCGCAGCGCCGCGTCGAGATTGCTGAGCGGCTCGTCGAACAGCATCACGGCCGGCCGCGCCGCAAGGCATCGCGCGATGGCGACGCGCTGCTGCTGGCCGCCAGAGAGCTCCGAGGGGTAGCGGTCGCGGTAGGCCGCGAGCCGCGTGACTTCCAGCGCATGTCCGACGCGGGCGGCGATCTCGGGTTCGGCGAGGCGCTGCGCGCGAAGCCCGAATGAGAGATTGCCCGCCACCGTCATATGAGGCCACAGTGCGTAGTCCTGGAAGACCATGCCGATCCGGCGCTTTTCCGCCGCCAGGACTGACGCCTCGCTCCAGACCACGCGGTCGCCGAGCGTGATCGTGCCCTTGTCGGGGTCGACCAGTCCGGCAATGCTTCGCAACAGCGTGGTCTTGCCGGAGCCGCTCGGCCCGAGCAGCGAGACCACCTCGCCGGCCTTGATCGCGAGGTCGAGGTCCGAGAGCACGGCGCGCCCGCCGAGCGATTTGCAGATACCGGCGCAATGGAGCGAAGCGGTCATGACGGCTCTCCCGACGCGGCTGGAATGCCTTGCTGTCGGCCGGACGCGATGATGCGCTTGAGCGGATACCAGATCAACGCCGCCACGCCGCCGGCGGCCGCCATGCCGACCAGCGCGATCGCGCAGGCCAGCCCGTCGCGGTCGTGGCTGAACAATTTGAGGATGAGCGTCGGCGCCGGCGGGCCGCTTTGTGGAATGAGCATCTGCGACATCGGCAATTCGAAGACGGTGCGGATGAAGGTGAGCAGGAAGGCGGTGACGACGCTGAGCAGGATCAGCGGCAAGATCACCGATATGAGGCGCCGGACCGCGCCGACGCCGGAGAGCCGCGCGGCATCGGTGAGGCTCGGCGCCAGTTGGCCGATGGCCGAGAGGATGACCACCAGGCAATAGGGCAGCGCCGCCGCGACATAGCCCATGACCAGCAGCGAACCGTCGCCATAATGCGGGAACGGCCAGTCGCGGAAGCCGGGCAGCCGGTTCCAGACCAGGATATAGCCGAAGCCGAGCACGATGCCGGGGATCGCGACCGCGCCCAGCGACAGGCCGAGGACAGCGGTGCGCATGACGGCGCTCGAACGATCGAGCTGGGCCGAGAGCAGCAAGGCCAGCGTGCTGGCGATGACGGCGGTCAGGCCGGCATAGAAGAGGCTGCGCATCAGTCCGTCATTGGCGGCTGTGTTCAGGCTGAGCGCCGCGCCGATATTGGCGAGCGTGAAATTGCCCGGCGCCAGGCCGTGGCCGAGCGTGCTGGTCAGCGCCCGCGCCGCGATCGCGCCGAGCGGCAAGATCAGCGCTAGGAAGGCGACCAGCAGCGCCATTGCGAGAACGAGCCAGCGCCAGGCGCCAAGGTCGTAGCGCCGGGCTGGCCTGGCCCGTCCGGAGATGAGCCGCGGATCGGCGCGGCGGCGCAGCAGCCTGTCGCCGGCGACGACGAGCACAACCAGCGCCAGCAGCACGAGGGCCTGCGCGCCGGCGGCGGGAAAGTCGACCGGATAATCGCTCGCCGAGGCATAGATGCCGTAGGTCAGCACGCCGAAGCTCGACATCCTGGCGATGGTCGAGGCCAGGCCGAAATCGGAGAGCACTTCGGCGAAGGTGGCGATGAAGCTCAGCACGATGGCTGGCGCCAGCAACGGGCCGTTGACGCGCAGCCAGATCCTGAGCGGCCCGGCGCCCGACAGGCGCGCGGCGTCCTCCAGCTCGCTGCCAAGCCCCGCCAGCGCGCCGCCGATGATGAAGACCGCGAGCGGGAAGAGGCTCAGCGTGTGCACGAAGACCAGGCCGCCCAGGCCGAAGAAGGAGGCACCGAGCCAGGACGGCAAAAGGCCGAGCTGCGCCAGGTAGCCGCCGGACGACATCAACAGCACCCAGGCCAGCGCCTTCAGGTAGGAGGGCGTCAGGAACACCAGCCAGGGCACCAGTGCGATGGGGCCGCGCAGCGGGATGTCGCAACGCTGCACCAGCACGGCGAAGGCGCCGCCGAGGATGGTCGTCGTCAGGGCCGCGAGCAGGCCGAGCTCCAGCGAATGCAGGATCGAGCCGGTGATGTAGGGCGAGGAAAGGATGCGCGCGAGCGGTTCGGCGCTGAAGAGACCCTGCGCGCCGTCGACCGCGAACAGCCCGGGCATGACGGCCTGCAGCAGCACGAGCGCCAGCGGCAGGCCGATCAGCAGCGCGAAGACGGCATAGACCGCCAGCGGCCCCGCAAGGCGCGCCAGCGCGGGCGGACGCCTGCGCGTCCACCCGCCCGAGCCGATGCCGCCGGCGGCGGCATCGAGTTTCTGCACCATCGTCATTGCCTGGCGCGAGCGATCACTGGACGAACTTTTCCTTGTACCACTGCTTCCACTCCGCCTCGTGCGCCGCGGCAGTGGTGTCGTCGAGATGGGTGTAGGCGATGTTGGTCTCGCGGCCGGGCTTGGGGTTCACGCCCTTGATGATCGGGATGAAGAAGAAATCGGTATCGTCGCCGTTCTGCATCGCGGCCTGGCCATCGGCGCTGGTGACGAAGTCGATGAACTTGCGCGCGGCATCCATGTGCTGCGTCTTGGCGCTGATGCCGAGGCCCTGCGGCAGCGAGACCGAGCCCTCGCTCGGATAGACGGCGACGACGGGTTCGCCGGCGGCGATCTTGGAGAAGATGGCGCTGTCCTGGTTGATGCCGACCGAGGCGTCGCCGGTGAGCACGGCCTTGTTGACCTTGCCGCCGCTGGAAAGGCCGGAAAGCGACTTGTTGGTCAGCGTCTTGGCCAGCAGCTCCTTGCCGGCGTCGACGCCATTGGTCTGGAACAGGCCGGCGAGCCACTGATAGGCCGGGCCGGAGAGGTTCGGGTCCTTGGCGGCGACGCTGCCGGCGAAGCCTTCAAGGTCGGCCCAGGATTTCGGCATCTTGCCGGCGTCGACCTTCTTGGTGTTGACCTCGATCGCGGTGGTGCTGGTGCCGGTCGGCAGGAAGGCATGGTTCTGCGGGATGAGCGACTTGCCGAGGTCGGTCCAGGCGATCTTGTCATAGGCGTCGGCCGGAACCGGCTGCAGCACATGGTCGGCCGCCATGCGCTCCATCACGGCGGATCCGTCGAGCCAGACGATGTCGAATTGCGGGTTGCTGCCTTCGGCGGCGATCTTGCCCAGCGTCTCGCCGGTGCTGCCGGGCTCGACGACGTCGACGGTCAGCCCCGTCTTGGCCTGGAAGGCCTTGGCGACCGGACCGGCGAAGTCGAGCGCGTCATAGAGCACCAGGTCGGCGGCGCAGGCCGGCGCGGCGATGGACAGAGCCGTTAGACTCAACGCAAGTCCAAGCGTTGTCTTTAAATTCATATCGCTCTCCTGTTGTTTCGAGAAGGCAAAGTAATGCCAATTCTATATTGTCATGCATTGGCTGACACTTTTATGTCAGCGGCAGTTACTTTTTGCGCGTCCCGCGTTTTATCCATGCCTTGTCGATCGCGCCGCGCAGGCTGCTCAGCCGGTCCAGGCTGTCGAACGCGGTCTCGCCGGCCTTTCCGGCCAGGGCGATGATCATTGCCTCGATGAGCACCATGGTGCCGCCATGGGTGGCGAGGTGGTCGGCCTTGCCGCGCGGAACCGGCAGCGTGGCCGCTATCCTGTCGGAGACGAGCGGTCCGAGATTGTCGCTGATCAGCACCACCGGCACCTCGTGCAGGCCGGCCTGGTCGAGGACGATCTCGACCTCCCGGTAGAGTGGGGCGTAGGCCATCATCAGCACGGCGTCGCCGCTTTCCAGCCACAGCAGGCGGTCGGCGAGCGCGACGCCGGAAACCGACAGCGCGCTGCTCGGCAGGCCGATCCTGTTGAACTGCAGCGCCGCGTATTCGGCCATGGCGCCCGACGGACCGATGCCGAAGATGTGCCGGCGGCGGGCCGCCGAAAGGATATCGACGGCACTGGCGAAGGCCGTTTCCATCCCGGGCTGCTTCAGCGCGTCAAGCGCGGTTTCATGGAGGCCGACGACATGGCGCAGCGCCGAGGCGCTGTCGCCGCCGGTCTCCTGCAAGGTGCGCGCCAGCCGCTTGCCGGGCGAGGCCGTTCCGGTCAGGTCCGCGAGCAGCACCTGGCGCAGCGCCGACAGGCTGTCGAAGCCGAGCGAGCGGGCGGTGCGCACCACGGTCGCGTCGCTGGCGCCGGCAAGGGCGGCGATCTCGGCTGCCGATCCCAGGAGCACCGCCTGCTTCTGGCCGACGAAGAAGCGCGCCATGCGCTGTTCGGCCGGCGGCAGGGTTTCCAGCGCCGCCTCGACGCGGTCGTCGAAAGCGCTTTGCCGGTCGGCGGGATCGTCGGATGTCATGATGGCCGGCCATTCGTCGGGAGGGTTCGTAGCGATCGCTACGGCTCCGACATTCCGAAATGTTCATTACATCCGTGTGACAGCGCGACCGTGCCTAGGTCCGTGCCGATTGACGGTCTGTATCCGCCCGGTGTCCGTTGAATCGCGGCACTGCCCTGGCTATCTGCTGGAGCAACAACGGAATTCGAGCGGTTCAATGGACCGCTACAAGATGGAACGGAGCGCATGAAAAAGATCGGATTTCTGTCCTTCGGGCATTGGTCGCCCTCACCGCAATCGGGCACGCGCTCAGGCGCCGACGCGCTCCTGCAGTCGATCGACCTTGCGGTCGCGGCCGAGGAGCTCGGCGCCGACGGCGCCTATTACCGCGTCCATCATTTCGCCCGGCAGCTCGCCTCGCCCTTTCCGTTGCTCGCCGCCGCCGGCGCGAAGACCAAGCGCATAGAGCTCGGCACCGCCGTCATCGACATGCGCTACGAGAACCCGCTCTACATGGCCGAGGATGCGGGTGCGGCCGACCTCATCGCCGGCGGGCGTTTGCAGTTGGGGATCAGCCGCGGTTCGCCCGAGCAGGTGATCGATGGCTGGCGCTATTTCGGCTACGTGCCGGAAGAGGGCAAGAGCGACGCCGACATGGCGCGCCGGCATTCGGAGATCTTCCTCGACCTGCTGCGCGGCGAAGGTTTTGCCCAGCCCAATCCGAGGCCGATGTTCCCCAATCCACCCGGCATGCTGAGGCTCGAACCGTTCTCGGCCGGCCTGCGCGAGCGCATCTGGTGGGGCGCGGCCACCGACGCCACCGCCGTGTGGGCGGCCAAGCTCGGCATGAACCTGCAAAGCTCGACGCTGAAATTCGACGAGACCGGCGAGCCGCTGCATGTCCAGCAAGCCAAGCAGATAAGAGCCTATCGCGCCGCCTGGAAGGAAGCCGGCCATGCAAGGGAGCCGCGCATCTCGGTCAGCCGCAGCATCTTCGCCATCGTCAACGACATGGACCGCGCCTATTTCGGCGGCAGCGAGGGCCAGGACCATTTCGGCTACATCGAGCCGGAAAAGCGCGCCGTGTTCGGCCGCACCTATGCCGCCGAGCCGGACAAGCTCATCGAGCAGCTCAAGGAGGACGAGGCGATCGCCGAGGCCGACACGCTGCTGCTCACCGTGCCCAACCAGTTGGGTGTCGACTACAACGCCCATGTGATCGAGTCGATCCTGAAGCACGTCGCGCCGGCGTTGGGGTGGCGGTGAGGGCGGTTTGGGTGGCGACCACGACAGGGCATGGCGGGATGCCAAATCTTAACGAGTGCCGCCTACAACTTTAGACGAATGACGCTCGGCCGCGCCTCTCGACAACGGTTGGCTCACCCCCTATTAACCTCCAAACGGCGGGGATTCGCGGTGACCGGTACGCCGAAATACACGGCAGGAGAGCTTAGATCAGTTTCGCCGTTCCGGTACCCGGGCGGGAAAGCGTTTCTGAGCGATTTCTTGGCGGCCAAGCTCGCCCTGATAAAGGGACGGGGCAAGCACTATGCCGAGCCCTTTTGCGGCGGCGCCGGCGCCGCTGTCATTCTGCTGAAAGCCGGCTTCGTCGATCATCTTCACCTCAATGATGCTGACATCCGTGTTTATTCGGCATGGAGGGCGATGCTTGAAGAACCGGTCCGGTTTGTCGATCGAATCCATTCTGTTTCAGTCGACATGCAGACTTGGCAATGGGCCAGCGACCTGGTCAATAAATCGAATCTCAGCGCATACGACTTCGATCTCGGCTTCGCTACCTTCTTCCTGAATCGCACAAGTCGTTCCGGCATCATTTTCCGAGCGGGCCCGATCGGCGGCTATAATCAAACCGGCAATTGGAAGATAGGTGCGCGCTTCAACGCGGCGGCGCTCGGAGAGCGCGTACACTGGCTCGGTTCTGAAAAAGAGCACATCACGCTCACGAATGAAGACGGCTTGACCTTTCTGCAGCGTTCTTTGGTCCGTGTTCCGGTCGCAAAAACCTTATTTTTCGTGGATCCCCCTTACGTTCAGGCGGGTGGGCGGCTCTATCTCAACGCGATGAATGAGGCGAAGCATATTGCCCTTAGCGATATCCTACAAAATCCAAGACTTCGGCACTGGATTTTGACGTACGACGATCACCCGCTAATACGGTCGCTATATCAGACGCAAAAGATTGAAGACCTAGGTGTAACCTACAGCCTCCAAAACAAGCGCAAGGAGCGCGAGGTTCTGATCCAGCCAGCATCAGGCTAAAGCAGCAGCTCGATACTCCCGAAGCCACTCTATAACGCTATCTACTTGGTCGGCCTCATCAACCGTGATTCCTGCCTGTGCGGTCTGAAGTCCCTTGTATGCATGTGGAGGTAGCCGAAGCCGGTCAATCAGCGAACGATGAAACTGGTTCTGGGCAAACCAAAATTTCTTATCCCAAACCCGCACCGGAATGATGGTCACATGGGCACGATTGCCAGTGCCAATGTCCTGCAGGTAGTTGCCCTCGAATACCCTTGCGTGCTCAGAGACGGGTTTGTCGGGCCAGTTGTTTCCACTCGCCGCTTGGCCGAAAAGTAAATTCGATGGTGGCGGCATCAGTTCCGGCGTCCATGCCAGAACATCGATCCCTCCATCCTTTTCTTGCGGCGGCACGTAAACGCCCGGTGGGTTTCTTACACCGAATCCGGCTCCCAACGCGGCGGCACGCTGCATCAGCGCAACAATCGGCTCTCCACTATGCCTTGGCCATCCGACGCTGATGGCAGGTCCGCCAGCAAGCCCAGCCATGGCCAACGTCGAGAGCACTTGGAAAATACGATTTCGCAGGCGAGTTAGCAGGGCTCCAGTCGGTGGAATCTTCAGAATCGGAGAGCCGGTGACATGCGACGTTATTAAGCAAACGAGATAGAACGAGTATCGGGCTTGGTCCCAATCGTCGACCAGCAGAAGTTCTTCCGCACCATCGCCGAGCTTGAAAGGGTAGGTATCAGCGAGATGCTGCTGACGGAGTAACACCTCGTTTTCGACGTCGTCGATGATCTGCTCCCAGGCGCGATCGGCCTGAGCGATATTATCCTCACTCTCTTCGGTAAGTTGCTTCAGGGAGGCGAGCAGCGGGTCCAGACGCGCAGTGCGGTAAGGATCAAAGAGCGCTGCGAGTTCCAACCAGTCGACCAACTGGCTCGCATTCAAATCCAGAGTTGGCGGATCGATCGCCTTCGCTGTCATTTTGTGGCTTCCGCAGCCACGCGTGCGACCTCGGCGTCCACCTGTGATTTGATAAGCCTGGCACGCTTTGAGGCGGACTCGGCGATCAAGATCATCTCAGGCTGTTTTACGGGATCGAACCCGTCGAGAGCGCTGAGCGAATGCTGCAGTTCGGCGTTGGCCGCGATCAAATGTTCCTCGAAACGAAGGCTTAAAGGGGTTCCCGCGACAACGGCCTCGTCCAGGCTGCCTCGCTCTTCCAGCACTTTGATCGCAACCTTATTGCCCAAGACCTCTCGTAAACGATTGAGATCCGGATTCTGGGTCTTCACCACGGGTTGAATATCCCGATCCCGCGAGCCGTATAGCCAGATCAAGAGGTTCTGAAGCTCGCCGAATTTGTCAGTTGGGACCGGGTCTCTCTGGGGATCAATTGACCGATCTGGACGCGGCATTCCCAGATAGGACGTAAACTCGTCGTAAGCCAGTCCTGTGTACATGTGGGAAAAGCTGAAGGATTTCTTCCGCCTGTCCTCGATATCGTAAACCTTCTCCCGTTCCGCTTGTTGGAGGACGAACAACGCGGTGACCATCCTGTGAATTGTCATATGCTGGTCGCCCATTCGTCCCGCGATTTCGGCCAACGTCATTCCGTCGGGCTTGGCGTGCTCATCATCCAGCCAACGGGCGGCAAAGCGTGCCTTCGCAAATGCGTCCCAGCCCTGCGGGCCGTTGATATGCTTAAAACCGATGAGATCTCGCGCATCCGCCTCTGTTGCAACGCGATAGCACAAGAGCTCGTCCAGCGAGGGGCGTTTGCTATTGTCCATAGGGGGCAAGGTGAGCTTTGCCTTGGCCGCCAGGTCTTCGTTTCGCAGCACCTTCACTGCCGCCAGTCTCCGGTTCCCTTCCAGGACGGCAAATCGCCCGGCGCGCTCAATTACGATCAGTGGCTCGATGTTTATGTAGCCGCTGGTCGATATTGACTGGACGAGCTCCGCCAAGTCGGCGCTCTTCGCCAGTTGGATGACGATATCGTCATCATTCGACGAGGCTGGCTCTTTATCCGGCGTGAAGCGGGGGTTGTTCGTATCAAAGTCGAGTAACTCGACTGGCACCTTCTCCGATTCTCCGACCGGCAATATCTTGTTCAGGTCCATATCAAAAACCCTTCCTAGCCTAGCGAGCGCTAGGTCCGTTCTGCCGATATCTCAGAAAAGTCCTGATAATTTCAACCCCAATGCCGCGACTATAGCCGACGCTGCAATTCCTGCAATTCGCCAACAATGCTCTGCCTCAAGCGGCGTCGATTGTCAGCACCTGCACGGATCGGCTCAGGGCGGACGCAAGACGACCGCTCGATGCGCCCCCTCAACGTAACGGCGTCGTCCGACACGCCGATGGATATCACCTAGGCGTACCCCAGGGCCTACGACACCGCGCATCCAGCGTCCCTAGCAGATCTGTCTCGCTACAGGGTTTCACGAACTCACCTTCAGTCCGACCACGCCAAGGATGGTCACCGCGGCGAAGGTGAGACGCACGGTATCGGTGCTTTCGTCGAACAGCACGATGCCGGCGGCCAGAGAGCCGACGGCGCCGATGCCGGTCCACACCGCATAGGCGGTGCCGAGCGGCAGCACGGTCAGCGCCTTGGTCAAGAGCGCGATGAAGACGACCAGAAGCACCAGCGAGATCGCGGCCCAGAGCGGCTCGGAGAAGCCGGCCGATTTCTTGGTGGCGAGCGCCCAGGCGACGTCGGTGATGCCCGAAATGACGAGCAGCAGCCATGCCAGGGACTGGCTCATGCGAGCCTCGCCGCAAAGCTTTCGGCAAGGCGCCGCACATCCGTCTCGGCGCGCCTGGCGCCGGCTTCCATCGCTTCCGGCTGGCCGATGGTCGGCGAGACGTGAACGATATCGGCGTCCTTGAGACCAATGAAGGCCAACGCGGTGCGCAGATACGGCGTGGCGAGGTCCGGCCGGCCATAGCTGGGGCCCTCGGTGAAGTCGCCGGAGGTCGCCATCAGCACGGCGGTCGGCCGCGCGCGCAGCAGCGGCGAATAGCCTGTCGCCGGGTTGAAGGAAAAACTCAGGCCGGGCTGCGTCACAAGGTCGAACAGATGCTTCAGCCGGTAGGGAACGCCGAGATTCCACATCGGCGTCGAGATCAGGATCGCGTCGGCGGCGTCCAGCCTCGCCACATAGTGGCCGATCAGCTTCCAGGCCTGGCTCTGCGCGTCGGTCATCGGCGTGCCGGAAAGCCTGGCGTATTTGGCGTCGATCGCCGCGCCATCGAAACTTGGCAGCTCGGCGGTCCAGATGTTGAAGCGGTCGACTTCGATCTTGGGCCGGTGGGCTGTCAGTCGCGCGAGGAAATTCTCGGCGGCCTTGCTCGACCAGGACCGCTCGGCGCGGGGCGAGGCTTCGATGTGCAGGATGCGGCTCATGTCCTTCTCCAGTCAGGCTGGCTTGCTTTCCCGGAGCGATATATGTTCGCGCCAATGCGAGCGCATTGAGCAATTTTGCCATTCCAATTCGCACGGATGCGACAATGATCGGCTATGACGACGTGCGGCTGGTGGCGGCCATCGCCGCGGCGGGCGGGGTGCGCGGCGCGCGGTCAAGGCTCGGCACCCATATCGCGACCATATACCGGCAGCTCAGGGAGCTGGAGAAGCGCACCGGCGGCGTGCTGTTCGAACGCCTCGGTGACAATCTCGTGCCGACCGGCAGGGCCGAGCCATTCCTCGAAGCGGCGGAGGCGTTGCGCGACCGCCTCGCCGAAGTCGAGCGTCGCGTCGCGGCGCAGGATGACCGGCTGGTGGGGCCGCTTCACGTGACCACCGCCGACACGCTGCTCGATATCGCCTGCGCCTGCCTGAAAGCGTTCGGCGAGGCCCATCCCGGCATCGCGCTGTCGCTGGAGGTGAGCAACAGCTTTGCCGATCTCGGCCGACGCGAGGCCGACGTCGCCATCCGCCCGACGCTGACGCCGCCCGAAACGCTAGTCGGCCGGCGCGTGGCGCGGTTCTCCTACGCCGCTTATGCCAGAGAGATGTCCATGGACGGCTGGATCGGCTTCGACGCGACATTGTCCGCCTTGCCGGCGGCGCTGTGGCTGAAGGCGAATGTCGCGGAGGACGAGATCAGGCTGAGGGTGAACAGCCTTACCGCGGCGGCGGCCGCCGCCGAGGCCGGCTGGGGCAAGGCGCTGCTGCCCGACTATCTGGGCGCCGCGCGGCGGCTGCCGCGCGCTGGCGATGCGGTCGAAGAACTTGCCTCCGAGCTGTGGGTGCTTTCCCATCCGGACCTGAAGGGCAATCCGCGTGTGCGCGCCTTCAGCGACTTTTCGGCGAAGTGGCTGCGGACGCGATTGAGCGCAGCCGGCGAGCTCCAGCTCGCCGGACAAGGCTGAACTACCCCTTCCGACCTCTTTCCTTCGGCCAATTCACGGATGGTGCCGCGCCGGGAGCTTGTTTCCCGGCTGAGAAAAATTCGACAGGCTTTCCACAATGCGGAATCCTCATCTTGAATTGTGGAGGCGTCCCGGAAAATCCTTGAGCATCGACTTTCGAGGGAGGAAACGATGTCGACAAGCGCAGACCAGCTGCCGGGAGACAGCGCCATAAGCCGCGTCGAGGGATTGATCGACGATCCCCACGCTCACAAGTTCCGTAAATCGCTGGGCGTGTGGCACGTCGTCGGCCTTGCCATGGCCGATGTGTCGCCAACCATGGCAGTGCTGCTTCTCACCGCCGGCGTGGTCTCGATCAGCGGCACCTTCACCATAGGCGCCTGCCTGATCCTGAGCGTCGTGGTGGTGCTGATCGCGCTCTGCCTCGGCGAATTGTCATCCATGAACCCGTCCGCCGGCGGCATGTATTCCATCGTCAAAACCGTGCTGCCGGCGCCGGTCGCCTGGATCACGCTGCTCAACTATCTGCTGCAGGGCATCGTCATCCCGGGCAGCCTGACACTCGGCATCGCCATATTCCTGAAGGACCTCTTCCCGGGAATCCCGCTCAGCAACGTCACCATCGCGCTGATCGCCCTGTTCGCGGCCGCCGCGATCGCCCTGACCAAGGTCGAGGTCGGCGCCTGGACAACGGCGGTGATGGTCATCGTCGAGGTATCGGTTCTCGGGCTGATCACCGTCGCCGCGATCCTGAACTGGAGCCAGAGCCTCGCCGCCGTGACGCTGCACCCGGTTACGCTCGTCGACGGCAACCTCTTGCCGGTCACCTTTGCCATAGCGATCACGGCGCTGGCGCCGGCCTTCAATATCATCAACGGTTATGATGCCGCGCTCGGCTTTTCCGAGGAGATGCATGACGGCTCGCGCCAGATCGGCAAGGCGGTGGTCATCGCCGCGGTGCTCGCCAGCCTGCTGATCACCGTGCCGTTCGCCGCGGCTGTGGTCGCCGCGCCCGACCTCAAGACCTTCCTGTCGAGCCCGACACCGGTCGTCTACTCGGTCGAGCAGGCGCTCGGGCCGATCGCCAAGGCCGTCGTCGACATTGGCGTGGTCATCGCGCTCTTCAACGGCGCGCTGTCGCTGCTGATGTACTTTGCCCGCGGCGTGTTCGCGACCGGCCGCGATGCCCTGTGGCCGCGCGTCGTCAACGAGAAGCTCGGCTCTCTCAACAGCAAGGGCGTGCCCGGCTGGGGCGTGCTGGTGCTGGTGCTGCCGGCGGTGCCGCTGCTCTTCGTCAGCCAGCTCGATTGGCTGATCATCTTCTCCGGCACGATGATCACCGCCGTCTATTTCTGCGTCGGTCTTGCCGCACTCTGGAGCCGCATCAGGGATCGCGCCACCGCGAGGCCATTCCGCATGCCGCTCTGGCCGCTGCCGGCAATCGTCGTCACGCTGTTCACCGGTTTCGCGCTGATGCAGCAGGAGACGCAGTATCTGATCGGCGAAGTCGTGGTCGTGGCGGCGGGCATCGTCCTCTTCGCCCTGTCGAAGCTGTGGTCGGCGCCCGCCCGCTAGAGGTGGGCGCGGCCCCTGGTGTCTGGAAAAACATTGCGATGGGTGAAGCCATGCAGAGAGTGGTAATCGTTACCGGCGCCGGGCGCGGCATCGGGCTTGCGGTGGTCAAGCGTTTCCTCGCCGATGGCGATCTGGTCTTCGCCAATGACCTGCGCTTCGGCGACGAAGCGAAGGCGCTGCCGGCAAAGGCAAGCGAGACCGGCGCCGAACTGGCGCTGATCGAAGGCGATGTCTCCAAGGCCGAAGACGTCGCCGGGCTCGTCGCCACGGCGATGTCGCGCCATGGCCGCGTCGACGTGCTGGTCAGCAATGCCGGCGTCCTGCTTTCCAAGGCGACCGTCGAGACGACGCCGCAAGACTGGGCGCGTGTCATCGGCATCAACCTCACCGGCACCTGGAACTGCCTGCACGCCGTTCTGCCCGGCATGGTCGAGCGAGGCGCGGGGCGGATCATCACCATCTCGTCCGAGCTCGGCCTGATCGGCTTTCCGACCTATGCCGCCTACTGCGCCTCGAAAGGCGGCGTCATCGCGATGACCAAGGCGGTCGCCAAGGAAGTCGCGCCGCATGGCGTCCTGGTCAACTCGGTCGCCCCGGGTCCGATCGAGACGGACATGCTGAAATACGACACCATCGAATACAACGATGAAACGCGCGAGCAGATCCCGCTGCGTCGCTTCGGCCAGCCGGAAGAGATCGCTGCCGCCGTGCATTTCCTGGCGGGGCCCGGCGGCAGCTACATGGTCGGGCAGATCATCAGCCCCAATGGCGGCACCGCCATCTGACCCCAGGAGGTTTCCATGACCGGTGAAGTCCAGTCCCTGCTGCGCGGCCTCTCGGTCCTTGAGGCGCTTGCGGAGTTCGATGCCAACGGCGCGACGCTGGCCGAGATCGCCGACCGTACAGGATTGTCGCCGAGCACCGCGCACAGGTTGCTCGCCACCTTTGTCGAGCAGGACTACGTGACACGCGGCCGCGACCGCAACACCTATGTGCTCGGGCACCGCATCATCGGCGTCGCGGCATCGGTGCAGATGCGGACGGCGCATCTCAGGGTCGTGGCGAGGCCCTATCTCGAGGCGATCGCCGAGGAGAGCGGCGAGACCACCAATCTCGTCGCGCTCGACGGGCGCAGTTCCATCTATATCGATCAGGCCGAAGGAACACGTGTGCTGCGCATGTCGATCCGCGTCGGCAGCACCTTTCCGGCCAACACCTCTGCTTCGGCCAAGGCGATCCTCGCTTTCCAGAATCCGGACGATGCGCTGCAACTGATCTTCGGCGACCGCCGGGCGCGGCAATATACGAGGCGCACCATCATCGACATCGAAGCGTTCCGCGCCGACCTGCAGAGCACCCGCGAGCGCGGCTATGCGATCGAGCGCGAGGAGGTGGAGGATGGCGTAAGCTGCATCGCCGCGCCGATCCTTGGCCGCAACGGCATGGCGGTGGCGGCCGTCAGCGTCCCAGGCCCCACCACCCGTATCCTCGGCCCGACGCCGGAAAGGCTCGGCAAGATCGTCATGACGCACACCGCCAGGATTTCGCAGGCGCTCCGGAGCGAACGCCTGCGCAAGGCGGGCTAGAAGCGCCGCCGCTCAACGACTGGACCGACAATCAAGGACAGCAAAGCACCATGGCATCCATCCTCGTCACCGGCGGCCTCGGCTACACCGGCCGCATCATCGTCCGACAACTCGCGGAGCAGGGCCACGATGTGGTCAGCTACAACCGCGACTATAGTGAGATCGCCACCGACCGCATCACGTCGGTGCAGGGCGAACTTTACGACGTGCCGCGCCTGGTGCGCACGATCGCGAAATATGACGTCGACCGCATCATCCACACCGCGGCCATGTCGCATCCCGACCTGTCGGTCGAACTGCCGGCCACGACAGTCGTCGCCAACATCGACGGCACGGTGAATGTGATGGAAGCGATGCGGCTGGCCGGCATCAAGCGGCTGGTCAGCTTCTCGTCCGAAACGGTCTACGGCAACCATGCCGGGCCTATCGACGAGAAGTCCACCACCACTCCGACGACGCCCTATGGCGTGACGAAGGTGGCGGTCGAGCATTTCGGCCGGGTCTACAACGAGCTTTACGGCCTGGAGGTCGTCTCGCTGCGCTTCACCGAAGTCTACGGGCCGGGCAACCGCATGCCGCAGATCCTGCGCGATATCGTCAAGGCGGTGCTTCGCGGCGAGCGCTTCACCATGGAGTCGGGCGCCGACCACCTGTTCCACTTCATCCACGCGGAGGACGTCGCGCGGGCGGCAATTCTCGCCGCGATGGCGGGCGAGGTGAAGGGTTCGGTGTTCAATGTCTTTGGCGATCGCGCATGGACACTGGCCGAAGCGGCGGCGCTTTTGCGCAAGCTGCTTCCCGACGCCGACATCGCCATCGGCCCCGGCTTCTGCCACCTCGACCGGCAGGGGCGGTGGGATCAATCGGCCGCCAAACGCGAACTGGGCTACGCGCCGCGCCACAGCCTGGAGGACGGGCTTGCCCACTATGTCGAGTGGCTGCGGACAAACGAGTATTGAGCGATGGTCGGACAAGCAAGCGAGGCGGCGGCTCCGCAGGGCCATGTGGTCTTGGTCGAGCCGTTGACGAGGGAGGCCTTTGCCCCGTTCGGCGATGTCATCGACGCCGCCGGGCCGGTTTCCTTTCCAACCAATGGCGGCACCGCAACCCGCTTTCACGGGCTGGCGGTCGCCGATTGCGCCGCCGAGCGCGGCAAGACGCTGCTAAGCATCTTCCGGACCACGGCCCCCACCGTGCCCGATGCGCTGATGCTGATGGAGCGCCACCCGATCTCCAGCCAGGCCTTCGTGCCGCTCGGCGGCCAGCGCTTGGTCGCCGTGGTGGCGCCGCCCGGCTCGCCGCCGCAGGCACCGGACCTGCGCGCGTTCATCAGCAATGGCCTGCAAGGCGTGAACTATCGGCGCGGCACCTGGCACTATCCGCTGATCGCGGTCGACCCCGGCGATTTTCTCGTCGTCGACCGGTCCGGACCCGGTCCGGGCTTCGACCAGGATTATGACGAGGTGGCGCTGGAAGCCGGCACGCGGCTCGGCCCCGTCGACGGCGCGATTTCGCAGGACAAGAATTCAAACCGAGAGGGACAAAGATGATCTCCAATGGCATCAAATGGCCGAACGGCGCCAAATGCGCGGCTTGCCTGACCTTCGACATGGACGCCGACAGCCTCATCCATGTCGACTATCCCAATGACGGCGACCGGCGTGTGTCGGCGATTTCGATGCTGCGCTACGGGCCCAAAGTGGCGGTGCCGCGCATCGTCGAGACCTATCGCGAGCTCGGCATCCGGCAGACCTTCTTCGTTCCCGCCTGGTGCATCGAGCAATATCCGGAAGCGGTCGAGGCGATCTTGGAGGGAGGCCACGAAATCGCCCACCACAGCTACATCCACGAAAACCCGCTCGAGCAGACGGAAGCCGACGAGGCCCATTGGCTCGATGTCGGGATCGAGATCATCAAGCGCGCCACCGGCAAGGCGCCGCGCGGCTGGCGCGCGCCGCTCTACAATTTCTCTAACAAGTCGCTGGACCTGCTTTTGGCGCGCGGCTTCAAATACGATGCCTCGCTGATGGGCGCCGACATTCCCTATGTCATCAAGAGCCGCAAGGACGGCGGCGAACTCATCGAGTTGCCCAGCCACTGGGGCCTGGACGACTGGCCGCAATACGTCCAGTCCTTCGACCTGCACTACATGATGCCGGTGCGCAGCGCGCGCAACGGCTTCGACCTCTACCTCAGGGAGTTCGAAGCGGCATATGCCTATGGCGCGCTTTGGGTTCCCGTGTTGCATCCGTTCGTCACCGGACGGCTTTCGCGCTGGCATGTGTTCCGCGAGTTCCTGGAAAAGGTCGTCGCCCAGGGCGACGTCTGGTTCGCCCCGATGGAAGAGATCGCCGCCTATGTGCGCGGCGAGATCGACGCCGGAAGCCACAGGCCCATGGTCGAGCTCATTCCGCAATATGAAAAGCCCGTCGGCCGCGTGTTGCCGAGGCGTTAGGCATGACCATCGCATGGCGCGCCGGGGGGCGCGAGGAAACGAGGCTTCGCTTCAGCCTGCCAGGTGGGGCCGAGATCGCCGCCAGTGTCGACAGGCTGCTGCTTGCCGGATATTCCGGCCGCAGCAGAGCCGATATCGACACGCATCTCGCCGAGATGGCCAGCCTTGGCGTCGCGGCGCCCGGCGCCGTTCCGACCTTTCTTCCGGCCATGGCCTGCCTGCTCACCCAAGGCGACACGGTCGAGGCGATCGGGCCGGACACGAGGCCCGAGGTCGAATATGTCTTGTTCGAGATCAATGGCACCCGCTTCGTCACCGTCGGCAACGACCAGTTCGATCTCGCGACGGAAAGACAGTATTCGGCCGTGAAATCGAAGAACCTCTGCCAGAAGGTCGTGGCCCGGACTGCCTGGCCCCTGCACGAGGCAAGCGACCATTGGGACGAGCTGATCCTCGAATTGCGAAGCGGCGGGACGCTGCTGCAATCGAGTCCGGTCGCCGCCATTCTTCCGCCGGGCAAGCTGATCGACGAGGCCGAGCAACGGTGCGGCTTTCGTCCCGAGCTTGGGGTGCTTTTCTCCGGCACGGTGCCGATGCTTGCCGCCGTCGAACCCGAAATGCGCGCATTCTCCATGACGCTTCGCGACCCGGTGCTTCGCAGGGAAATCGGATGCGATTTCCGGGTGGAAGACGTCACCCAAGGCCACTTGGCCGCGTAGGCCGCGGGCTCACATCCTTCTCAAGCCATATTGACATGAGCGAAAGTTACGCTCTAGCTTGGCACGTAATCGGTTACGTAACCGATTACGGCTCAATGAAGAGGAGGAAAGCATGAGCAAGGGTTCAGTTACGCATGGGCTCGACCTGGGTTCGTTCTCACGTCGCCAATTCCTGAAGTCCAGCGCCTTGGCCGCCGGGGCGCTGGCGCTGCCGCTCGGGCCGGCTCTCGCCGCCGACAAGCCGAAGGTCGGCCTGGTGATGAAATCGCTGGCCAACGAGTTCTTCAAGCAGATGCAGGCGGGCGCCGAGGAGTACGCCGCCAAGAACAAGGACAAGTTCGATTTCGCCGCGGTCGGCATGAAGGACGAGCGCGATTTCGCCGCCCAGGTCGACGCGATAGAGAACTTCATCACCCAGAACTACAACATCATCGTCGTGGCGCCGGCCGATTCGAAGGCCATGGTCACGCCGATCGCCAAGGCGCTGAAGGCCGGCATCAAGGTCATCAACATCGACGTCGCGCTCGACGAGGACGCCAAGAAGAAGGCCGGCATCGACCTCGCCTTCTTCGGTCCGGACAACCGCGCCGGCGCCAAGCTGTCGGGCGACGCGCTCGGCAAGGCGCTGGGCAAGGGCGGCAAGGTGGTCATCCTGGAAGGCAATCCGGAGGCCGACAACGCCAAGGAACGCAAGCTCGGTTTCGACGACGCGGTGAAGGAAAACGGCCTCGACCTGCTCGATTCCAAGACCGCGCATTGGGAGACCGAGGAAGCCAACACGCTGATGACCAACTTCCTCACGCAGCATCCCGACATCCAGGGCGTGATGGCGGCCAATGATTCGATGGCGCTCGGCGTCGTCAAGGCGATCGACGCGGCCGGCAAGTCGGGCCAGATCAAGGTGGTCGGCTTCGACAACATCCCGGCCGTCGGCCCGCTGCTGAAGAGCGGCAAGATGCTTGCCACCGTCGAGCAGTATGGCGCGCAGATGGCCGCCATGGGCATCGACTACGGCCTGCGCGAGCTTGCCGGCGAGAAATTCTCCGGCTGGGTCAAGACCGACATCAAGCTGATCACCGCCTGAGGCGAGCATGGGCGCCGGCACTCCCTTCCGGCGCCACGCTTCGTCTCTCTCGTCACCGCCGCCGGCATCACGGCGGCGGTGAGGGTGCGCCCGCGCCGCTATCGCGGCGGAAGGGCTCGGTTTAGGATTCCGCTGGCCATGGACGCGATTCTCTCCCTCGAAGGGGTCGGAAAGATCTTTCCGGGCGCCGTCGCGCTGAGCGACGTGTCGCTGTCGATCGCGCGCGGCGAGACCCACATCATCCTGGGCGAGAACGGCGCCGGCAAATCGACCCTGATCAAGCTGCTCGCCGGCATCCACCAGCCGGACTCGGGAACGATCGCCTTCAACGGCAAGCCCTACCAGCCGAAGACGCCGCATGACGCGCAGCAGAGCGGCATCCGTATCGTGCATCAGGAACTCAACCTCCTGCCCTATCTCAGCATCGCCGAGAACCTGATGCTGGAAAGCCTGCCGAGGCGCGCCTTCGGCATCGTCGACCGCAAGGCGCTCAACAGCCGCGCCGAGGCGCTGCTCAAGGAAGTCGGCCTCGACCTCGATCCGCGCATACGGGTCGAGGCGCTGGGCGTCGCGCAGATGCAGCTGGTCGAGATCGCCAAGGCGCTGAGCTATGACAGCAAGCTCCTCGTGCTGGACGAGCCGACGGCGACGCTGACGCCGCCTGAGATCGCGCGGCTGTTTTCCATCATCAAGCGGCTGAAGGCCAAGGGCGTCACCATCATCTACATCTCGCACCGGCTGCACGAGGTGTTCGAGATCGGCGATCGGGTGACGGTGCTGCGCAATGGCAGGCTGGTCGCGACCCGTGACCTCCATGGCCTCGCCGTGCCGGACCTTGTGCGCATGATGATCGGCCGCGACATCGCCGACGAGTATGATTTCGACGCTTCGATCGTGCCGGGCAAGGTGGCGCTCAGCGTCGCCAATCTGAAGCGCGATGCCGCGACGCCGGACATCTCCTTCGCCGTCCGCCATGGCGAGATCCTCGGCGTCGCCGGCCTGGTCGGCAGCGGCCGCACCGAAGCCATGCGCGCCTTGTTCGGCGCCGATCCCAAGCTCGACGGCGTGATCGAGATCGACGGCAAGCCGGTGGCCATCGCCGCGCCGAAGGATGCGGTGCGGCATGGCCTGAGCCTGCTCACCGAGGACCGCAAGGGCCAGGGCCTGCTGCTCGACATGCCGGTCGACAAGAACATCACCATCACCGATCTGAGCAAGGTCTCGCGCAACGGGCTGCTCAACCGCCGGGCGGAGGCCGCGGCCGCCAACGACCTCGTCGGCCAGCTGCGTGTCAAGGCAAGCTCGATCGAGCAGGCGGTGCGCAATCTCTCCGGCGGCAACCAGCAGAAGGTGGTCCTGGCCAAGTGGCTGTTCCGCGGCACCTCGACGCTGATCCTCGACGAGCCGACGCGCGGCGTCGATATCGGCGCGCGGCGCGAGATCTACCAATTGCTCTGGATGCTGGCGGCTCAGCAGAAGGGCATCATCATGGTGTCGTCCGACCTGCCCGAGCTGATGGGCATGTGCCATCGCATCATCGTCTTTTCCAAGAACAGGATCGTCGGCGAAGTGCCGCGATCCGAATTCGACCAGGAGCGCATCCTGTCGCTCGCCTATCAGGAGTATGTGCGACCATGAGCGAGACGTCCGTATCCGCGCCTGTTTCACCCGGAAGGGCAAAATTCCTGCGCTTCCTGGTGCGCGATGCCGGCGTACTCCTGGCACTGGTGCTGATCACGCTGTTCTTCTCGGCGACGGCCCCCTACTTCGCCACCTCGGGCAATGCGCTGAAGATCTTCGTGCAGATCGCCATCAACACGGTGCTCGCGGCGGGCATGACCTTCGTCATCCTGACCGGTGGCATCGACCTTTCGGTCGGCTCGGTGCTGGCGCTGTGCACTGTCGTCGGCGCCACCGTGATGATCGACGAAAGCCTGTCGCCGGCCGTGGCGATCACGCTGGCGCTTCTGGCCTGCATGGCGACGGGCGCCATCTGCGGCTTCCTCAATGGCTGGATCTCCACGCGCTGGAAGATCCCGTCCTTCATCGTCACGCTCGGCATGCTCAACATGGCTGCGGGCGCGGCGCGCGTCGTCAGCGACAATTCGACCATCACCGGCCTGCCGCAGAGCTTCGTCGATTTCGGCAACCTGATCATCGGCGGTTTCCTGCCCTCGATCTTCCTGGTCGCGGTGCTGGTGATCGCGGCCGGCTGGTTCGTGCTGCGCTTCACCGTCTTCGGCCGCATGATCTTCGCCGTCGGCACCAATGACGAGGCGGTGCGGCTGTCGGGCCACAATCCGGATTTCTACAAGGTCGCCGCCTTCACCATCAGCGGGCTCACCGCCGGCATCGCGGCCATGGTCTATCTCTTGCGTCTCAACATCGGCAGCCCGATCGCCGGCGTCGGCTACGAACTCAACGCCATCGCCGCCGTCATCATCGGCGGCACCAGCCTCAATGGCGGCAAGGGCTCGATCATCGGCACGCTGGTCGGCGCCTGCATCCTGCAGGTCCTGAGCACCGGACTGCAACTGCTCGGTGTCGGGGACAATTTCAAACCTATCGTGATCGGCCTTGTCATCGTGCTCGCCGTCATCCTAGACGCGTACCGGGAGAGGCTGTTGCGGAAGATTCGCTAAGCAATTCCGGGAAAAGCGCGAAACGGTTTTCCTGGAATTGCCCAGAAAAAATGTGGGGGGACGAAGGGCAAGGGACCATGACGACGATTGCCGATGTCGCACGCCATGCGGGGGTATCCGTCGCAACCGTCTCGCATGTCATGAACCACACGCGCCATGTCGAGCCGGAGACGGCCGAGCGCGTGCGCGCCGCGATCACGGCGCTGCGCTACAGCCCGAACTCGGTGGCGCGGAGCCTCAGGCGTGGCGAAACCAAGACCATCGGCCTTTTGCTCCCCGACAATTCCAATCCGTTCTTCGCCAGCGTCGCCCGGCAGATCGAGGATGCCGGCTTCGTGTCGGGCTACACGGTGATCCTGTGCAACTCCGACGGCAACGCCGAGAAGGAGGAGCGCTATCTCTCGGTGCTGATGGCCAAGCAGATCGACGGGCTTATCTTCGCCGGCTCGTCCGACCATGCGCGGGTGTTCGCCCGGCTCCTGCCCAGCGTGCCGGCGGTGCTGCTCGACCGCGAGATCCAGTCGGTCAATGTCGATTCGGTGCTGGTCGATCATGACCATGGCGGCTACCTCGCGGGGAAATACCTGGCCGGACTCGGCCATAAAAAGATCGGCGTCATCGGCGGCCCGCGCGATTCGAGTTCCAGCCCCGCCCGCTTGCGCGGCTTCGTCCGCGCGCTCGAGGGGGCGGGCCTCGAACTGCCGGCTTCGTCGATCGTCGATTCCGACTATCATTTCGCCGGCGGGCGCCTGGCGATGGAGCAGCTTATGACGCAGGCGCCGGATATCACGGCGGTTTTCGCCTGCAACGACCTGATGGCGATGGGCGCGATCACGGCGCTGCGCTCGCGCGGATTGCGCGTTCCCGACGACATGTCGATGATCGGCTTCGACGACATCCCCTATGCCATCACCACCTGGCCGCCGCTGACGACGATCGCGCAGCCGGTGGAAAGGATCGGCACGCGGGCGGTGAGCCTGCTGCTCGAGCGCCTCGGCGAGCCGGCGGCGCCTTCAAGGCGCGAGGTGCTGGCGCCGGTGCTGGTGGAGAGGGAAAGCTGCGCGCCGGCGCGCGGCTAGAGCAATTCCAGGAAAAGTGTGAGCGGTTTTCCGTCCGGAATTGCATAAAAACAAAGAGATAGAGCGGTTTGCCGTTTCCGTGAAACGGTGCAACGCTCTAGGCGCTATGCGGCAGCCTCACGCCGCCGGTTGTATGGCTGCCCGCTCCAGCATGCCGAACAGGTCGCGCGGCTCGTCGGGGTCGGCGAGCAGGTCGAGCTCCTCATAGAGGCCGGTGGCCTGAAGCTGGTCGCGGACGTAGCGCAGCGCGGAAAAATCCTCCGTTGCGAAGCCGACGGAATCGAACAGCGTGATCTGTTCGGGCGCCTTGCGGCCCGGCGCCTGGCCGGTCATCACCTGCCAAAGTTCCGTCACCGGATGATCGGCGTCGAGCTGCTGTATCTCGCCCTCGATGCGCGTCTGCGGTGGGAACTCGACAAAGATGTCGGAGCGCAGCAGGATGTCGCGGTGCAGCTCGGTCTTGCCCGGGCAGTCGCCGCCGACCGCATTGATGTGGACGCCGGAGCCGACCATGTTGTCGGTGAGGATGGTGGCGTACTGCTTGTCGGCCGTCACCGTGGTGATGACGTCGACGCCTTCCACCGCATCCTGCCCGGTCGAGCAGATGGTGATGTCGAAACCCTTGCCGGCGAGGTTGCGGGCGCATTTTTCGGAGGCGCGCCGGTCGATGTCGTAGAGCCGCAGCCTGTCGATGCCGAGAAGGGCCTTGAAGGCGATGGCCTGGAATTCGGACTGGGCGCCGTTGCCGATGATGGCCATGGCCTGGCTGCCCCTGGGCGCCAGATATTTGGCGGCGACGGCGGAGGTGGCGGCGGTGCGCAGCGCGGTGAGGATCGTCATCTCGCTCAACAGCATCGGATAGCCGGAGCCGACATCGGCGAGCACGCCGAAGGCGGTGACCGTCTGGCGGCCCTCGCGCATGTTCTTCGGATGGCCGTTGACATATTTGAAGCCGTACATCTTGCCGTCGCTGGTCGGCATCAGCTCGATGACGCCGTCATGGCTGTGCGAGGCGATACGCGGCGTCTTGTCGAACAGCTCCCAGCGGCGGAAATCCTCCTCGATATAGGCGGCGAGCTCGGTGAGGAAGCGCTCGACGCCGATGGTGAGCACCAGCTTCATCATGCGGTCGACGCTGACGAAGGGAACGATGGCGAGGCGCGAGGGCTGGGTCATGTCAAATGCTTCCGGAATGGCTGCGGGTGGGGCGGTCCATGATGCGGCGGCCCATCAGGCTGGCGGTGAGGTCCACCATCAGGGTCGCGGTGCGGCCACGCTCGTCGAGGAAGGGGTTCAGCTCGACCAGATCGAGACTGGAAACCAGGCCTGAGTCGGAGAGCATCTCCATAACCAGATGGGCCTCACGGAAGGTGGCGCCGCCGGGCACGGTGGTGCCGACGGCCGGCGCGATCGACGGGTCGAGGAAATCGACGTCGAGGCTGACATGGAGCAAGCCGTTCTCCTTCTCGACGCGGGCCAGGAAGGCGCGCAACAGCGGCGCGATGCCGTGTTCGTCGATGGCGCGCATGTCGTGCACGGTGACGCCCGCTTGCGTCAGTGCGCGGCGCTCGGCCGGATCGACGCTGCGCAGGCCCATGGCGCAGATGCGGCCCGGGTCGACCGCTTGCGGCAGATCCGGGAAATAGCCCTTGAAGCCGGCCTGCCCGCTGGCGTAGGCAAGCGGCACGCCATGCAGATTGCCGCTGACGGTGGTGTCGAGCGTGTGGAAGTCGGGATGCGCGTCGAGCCACAGCACGAAGAGCGGCCGGCCGCGCTCGGCGGCGCGGCGCGCCACGCCGGATACCGTGCCGGCGGAGATCGAGTGGTCGCCGCCGAGGAAGATCGGCATGGCTTCCTTCGAGGCCGCATAGGCGGTCGCGGCGATCGCCGCGGTCCAGGCGGAAATCTCGGGCAGCGCCTTCAGCGCAAGGTTGCCATGGATCACCGGACGCGCCGCGGCCTTCTCGACCGCGCCCCAGTCCTCGACCTCGTGGCCAAGCCCGGTCAGCACCGACACAAGTCCCGCCGTGCGCAGCGCGCTCGGCCCCATTTCGCATCCCATCCTGCCCGCGCCGTCCTGTACCGGCGCGCCGACGATCCTGCAGCGCATGTTTCTTTCGCCCTCGCGATTTGATCGAGGCAATGAACCATCCTGTGCCGGCAGTTTGAACAGGCGAAATTGGCATTTCGAGAAGATTGATTTATCATTCCGGATACTCAATTTGATCAAAGTGGCAATCATGGATGCGCTCGACGAAAGACTGGTCACGCTGTTGCGGCACGATGCCCGGCGCAGCGTCTCGGATCTCGCCATCGATCTCGACGTCTCGCGCGCCACGGTGCGGGCGCGCATGGAGCGGCTGGAAAAATCCGGCGAGATCATCGGCTATACGGTGGTGCTGCGCGCCGATGCCGTCGACCAGAAGATACGCGGCGTGATGATGATCGAGATCGAGGGCCATGCCGCCGACCGCGTCGTGAGGGCGCTGGGGGGCCTCGCCGAGGTCTCGACCATCCATACCACCAACGGCCGCTGGGACCTGGTGGTGGAACTGGGCACCGCCACGCTCACGGATTTCGACGCGGTGCTGCGGCGGATAAGGCTGATCCCCGGCATAACGGGGAGCGAGACCAGCCTGCTGCTGGCAACGCCCAGGACGACCCGGGCGCGGCTGACTTAGTTTCAGGAGGCGCGGCCTCCCGCTAGAGCAGCGTCACCTTGCCGCTTTCGACATCGAAGAAGGCCGCCACGACCGAGAGCTTGCCATCCTTCACAAGGCCGGCGAGCACGGGGGAAGACTCCCGCAGCAGCTGTGCCTGGATCTTTGCGTTGGCTTCCGTTGCCGCCTTGAGGTCGGCGCCCGCTTCGTTGATCGCGGGCCGGATATATCGGTAGAGCGAACTGATCTGCCCAGGCACCGCCTTGCCGTCGATGGTGGCCTGGACGGCGCCGCAATTGCCGTGGCCCAGGACAACGATCACCTTGGTCCCCAGCACGGCCGCGCCGTATTCGATGCTGGCGATGATCTCGGAGGTCGCGATGTTGCCGGCGACGCGGTTGACGAACACATGGCCGATGCTCTGGTCGAAGATCAGCTCCACCGGGACGCGCGAATCGGCGCAGGAGAGCACGCTGGCAAAGGGCTCCTGCTTTTCCGAAGTGTTCTGCTGCAGGATCGCGAGGTCCTGTTCATAGAAGGTCAGCTTTCGGTCGACGAAGCGCTGGTTGCCGTCCATCAGGGCCTGCAGCGCTTCGGCCGGGGTTTTGGTGCTTTGCGCCATCGCGGCCGAAGGCATGGCGAGTTCCGCCGTGGCGCCGACCATGACGCTGGCCGCGGCACCCGCGAGCGTGGCGCCCAGCAGGCGGCGGCGGGAGAAGGACACAGCCGCTCCATCGACATTTACGTGGCTTTGACAGCCGCAACTCCGTCCCTGACATGCCTCCAGTCCGCTCATCAACGTCACTCCTCCCGCTTCTTCTTCGGGGGATGGCCGAACCGTGCCACCCCTGCCGACGCGGAGATTAGCTACAATGGCTGAATATTAGCAATCCCTCATATCAATCCCGCAATGGCCGCGCCGGTGCCACGCGACTTCTCGGGCTTCGCGATGTGTCGGGATGAATGTCGGTCTGAAAAACGTTGGTTATGTCTAGCTCGCCGGGTGCGCCCAAAGACCCGAGCGCCCCTCCTGAAACCCAACGCTTTTAGGAGAACACCATGAAATATCTCCTCACACCGATAATGGCCGGGCTATTCGTAGCCTCCACCGGCATGGCCGTTGCCACAAATGTCCACACCGTGACTGGCTCGACAGGCCAGCCGAGCCAAACGATCGGCAGCCTTCAGACGGGGAGCGCCACCCCGGGCCACGCCGCATCCGCTCCCGGCTCAGCCTTCAACCCGAGTGGGAACGCGGGGACCCACTACGCCGGCCAGCAGCCTCAGAATTCGAAGAATCCGAAGAGTGTGGCTCAATATGACGTCGCCGGCTTCCAGCAGTCTCATAATCACTGAGTGGCCGGACCGCGCCGAGAGCGTCATTGGTTGCTCACGCGCCAACGTGAAAAGCTGCGGGGAACCGCGGCTTTTTCCATTCTTCATCCCGATGGGCAACCGGAGCAGACGAAGTGATCCCGGTCAGGCCCGGTGTCTTCATGCAACGCTGGCGAAAGGGGCTGGCGGCTTGATGGCGAGGACGAGAATTCCGGCATTCGCCTGGTCCGCAAGCCGCTCGGCTTCGCCTCGTGTCAACCCGATCAGCGCACGGCCTTCCATCTCCGCCGGGAGGTCGCAAACCAAATCACAAACAAGCCAGTCGTCACACGGATCCTGCATCGCTGCGAACCTCATTGGCGCTCCTTCTTTCAGCGCACCTAAATTCCCGATGACGCCCGGTCGTTCCGGCGAGTATCGGTAAAATATCGATAAATGACTGAAATATCGAGAAAGATGCTTCTCTGGCGTTGACGTAAGGTGGATTTCGTTCGCGTGGCTCGCGAGCCGTTCTGCTTCCTCGCGCGTCAGGCCAAGCAACGTGTCCGGCGGTATCCGGGCCGGGAAACCGGACCCCAGATCATACACCATCCATTGGCCGCACGGATCCTGTAAGGCTGTGAACCTCATGGCCGACGTTTCTTTGGTCTAGCGATGCCCCAACGTAACGACTTGCGGGAAATGCTCCCCGCGAACTGCCCGGCCGGATTGTTTCCGGCACTTTCACAGCACCATATAGTTGTCGAGGCGCCGGCAAAAGAGGCTCTACAGTCCCCCAGGCGTGCGACCCAAGTCTGATGGGCCGCCGCCACTTTCCGGACGGTGACCGCTACCTGCCCGAAGAAGACGTCGTGCAGCTTGTGTGCTTGATCGCTGGCCGGACATACACGGCGGAACATGGGACCAACGGCCCTTCCCGGCCGCATGCAGGCCGCGGCCGCTTGCAGCCGGTCGCGGCTGACGAGCCGGGGCCAGGTCAGCCCGAGATAATTTCGTAGTGAAGGATCTGGGCGTCGCCGAGGGAGGATCTCTGTCCAGGCGAGATGACGCCGGAGCCGAAGAGGAGGATATCTTCGCGGCGCACGAATACTTCATGGTCGGGTCCCATCGACACGAATGTGCCAGACGAGCTTCGCTCGATAAGCAGGGCCTTGCCATTCGAAATCGTGAAGGTCGCGTGATGCCTTGAGACCCAGGGCCGCTGGACGACGATATCGCATTCGGGAGATCGGCCGATCGTCACGGATTCGTTGTTTCGGCAGGATCGCAACTGATCTCCATAGCGGATCACGAGATTGATCTGCCGCGGCAGGGCGGAGCGCCTGTCGACGAAGGTGCCCCGATTGGCGATGTGCGTGCCGAGGGCCCGATCGTCGCTCTCCAGGGTATAGACATCGAAAAGTTCCTGCTTGCCCTTGAAGGCCATCTTGTCGAGGAGCCGCAAGGCACCGCGGCTGCCCGTGGAAAGGGCCTCGAAGAAACTCTGGCTGATCAGCACCTCCCCGGGGTTGGCCGTGGTGGACAACCTGGCGGTGACATTGACGACTTCGCCGAAGACCGCGCCCCGCGCGCGGATGACGGCCCCGAAATGCAATCCGATACGGGCGATCAACGGGCCCTTCGTCAACTGGCGGCTGATTTGGCGGACGGCCTTCAGCGCCGTCTCCGGGCTCTCGAACAGGCTGAGCACGTCATCGCCCTTCGAGTAGATGAAGTCACCGCCGTGCTGGGCGACGATTGCCCGCATTGCGTCCAGGCAATCCGCAACCTGCTGCAGAGCGGCATCGTCGCCGATGCGCTCATAAAGAGGTGTGCTGCCCACGACATCAGCCAAGAGGACTGCGGCCAGAAGTCTTTCCTGATCCATCGACCTCGTATCCGTCCCGAGAACGCAATCTGTATAACATACCGAAGTCGCCCCTGATGTACCTCCTTGCACGCCTGACCGCACTCGGGACGAGAAATCACCTGATGGGGTGAGGTCCATGATCAAGGGCAGTGGCTGGGTTGTGCGCAAAATCCGACGATTTCGAATACGCCGTCGCTTCAGCCGACGGATAACCTGCGCTTAGCCGTGGCCTCGCGAGTCATATGCGCGCTCTGCGATTTCAATGGCCCGAAAACACGAAAGGCCGCGGAATTCCGCGGCCTTTTCGGTGAGGTTATTTGGAGCGGGTGAGGCGATTCGAACGCCCGACCCCAACCTTGGCAAGGTTGTGCTCTACCCCTGAGCTACACCCGCTCGCGCGGCCTCGGGCCGCAAGCCGCGCCTATATGGCCGAAGAGCGCGGCGATTGCAACAGGGAAATGACGGTCTTTTTGGAGCGCGTTCGCGGGTGGGGGAATTCGCGGGGATGCAGCCCGCTCCTGGGGTGGTCAAGCCTGCGCTTGCACAGCATCGTGCGCGGAAAACGCCAATGCCCTTTCTGGAATCGCCCGGGCAGCCTTGCCCCGGAGGCGCCATTGGCCGTAAACGGCATGACCCTGCCGGACGTTGCGAGGACCGATGCCGAAGACCGAAGCCGAGCTCAACGCTTTTCTTGCCGATCTCGGCGTCGCCGTCTCGACGGTGCGGCACCCGCCGCTGTTCACGGTCGCCGATTCGCAGGCGTTGCGCGGCGAAATTCCCGGCGGCCATACCAAGAACCTGTTCCTCAAGGACAAGAAGGACAGTTATTTCCTCGTCACCGTCGGCGAGGAGGCCGTGGTCGATCTCAAGCAGATCCACCACCTGATCGGCGCCGCCAGCCGGGTGTCCTTCGGCAAGCCCGAGATGCTGATGGAACTGCTCGGCGTCATTCCCGGCGCGGTCACCGTTTTCGGCCTGATCAACGACACGCAGGGCAAGGTTAAGGTGGTGCTCGACCAGGAGTTGATGAGCCATGACGTCATCAACGGCCATCCGCTGACCAACGAGGCGACGACCTCGATCGCAGCCGCCGACCTGATCAGATTCGTCGAGGCAACCGGCCACGATCCTGTTATCCTGAAAGTCTCATGACCTTGAAGTCCCCTTATCTTGAAAGTCTGGGGCTGATCGCCACATGGAGGGCGGTTCCGAAATCCGACACTGACGCGCGGGGCACCGACGTCCAGAGCGCGACCGAAAGGGCGACACGATGAGCGACAACAACCCGTATAGCGGCTCGTTTGGCGGCAATGGCGGCCAATACGCCCAAACCGTGCAATATGGCGGCGACCGCGCCAAGGTTTCGTTGGGCGATGCGCCTACGGCCGCCGACCTGATCAAGGATACGACGACCGCAGCCTTCGCCGCCGACGTCATCCAGGAATCGCGCCGCCAGCCGGTGCTGGTCGATTTCTGGGCGCCATGGTGCGGACCCTGCAAGCAGCTGACGCCGCAGCTCGAAAAGGCGGTCAATGCCGCCGGCGGCAAGGTCAAGCTGGTCAAGATGAACATCGACGATCACCCCTCGATCGCCGGCCAGCTCGGCATCCAGTCCATTCCGGCGGTCATCGCCTTCAAGGACGGCCAGCCGGTCGACGGCTTCATGGGCGCTGTTCCCGAAAGCCAGATCACCCAGTTCATCGAGAAGGTCGGCGGCAAGGGCGGCGGCGCGCCGCAGATCGCGGACGCGCTTGCCGCGGCCGCCGAGGCGCGTACGGCCGGCGACCTGCAGACCGCGGCCGACATTTATGACGCGATCCTGGAGCAGGCGCCGGGCACGATCGAGGCGGTCGCGGGCCTGGGCGAGATCCTGTTCGATGCCGGCGACGCGGAAGGCGCCGAGTCCGTCTTGGCCCGGGCGCCCGAGGACAAGAAGGACGCGCCGGCGCTGGCCGCGCTGCGCGCCAAGATGACGCTTGCGGCCGAAGCGGCGGCGCTCGGCAATCCGGCCGAGTTCGAACGTCGCCTCGCCGCCGATCCGGCCGACCACCAGGCCCGCTTCGACCTGGCGATGATCCAGAATGCGCGCGGCGAGCGGACGCAGGCCGCCGACAATCTGCTGGCGATCGTCAAGGCCGACCGGACTTGGAACGAGGATGGCGCCAGGGCGCAGCTCCTGAAGCTGTTCGAGGCGTGGGGAATGACCGACGAGGCGACGCTCGCGGCGCGGCGCAAGCTGTCGTCGCTGCTGTTCTCGTAGAGCAGTCCGGCGTTTCACGGAACCGCCGGACCGCCCTGGGTTTCGCTTTGCGCAATTCCGGACGGAAGGCCACCGCGAAGTCGCAGGGCCAGACCGCCAGGCGCTTGTGCTGGAAGTGCCCTGAAGTTTTTTGCCGGCTGTGACGATCGGCAGGCTTGTGTGGTGGGGCGACTGCGCCAGATAAGGGCAGGGTTGGTGGTCCGCCGCCGATCAGGGAGTTTGCCGGTGCGAGAGGAGATTGCAGATTGATGCGTTTGCCGGCGTTGCCTGGGGAGGGTCGCGGTGCGCGTCGGTAACGCACTCTACCGGCTTGCCAAGGACCTGCCGGCGGCAGTCCCGGCATTCCCGCTGGCCGGCGCCTTGCTTCTGCCGGGGGGCCGCATGCCGCTCAACATCTTCGAGCCGCGCTACCTGCAGATGATCGACCAGGCGATGGCCGGCTCGCGGCTGATCGGCATGATCCAGCCCAGCCTCGATGGCGCATTGCGGGACGACGGCGAGCCGGAGCTGTGCAGTGTCGGCTGCGCCGGGCGCATCATCTCGCTCGCCGAGACGGGCGACGGCCGCTACCTGATCTCGCTGCAGGGCGTATGCCGGTTCCGCGTCGCGCAGGAGATCACGGTGAAGACGCCGTTCCGGCAATGCAAGATCGCGCCGTTTCTCGCCGACCTCGAGGAAGACCCCGCCGGGGCCGAGGTCGACCGACCGGCGCTGCTCAAGGCGTTTCGCGCCTATCTGCAGGCCAACGACCTCGAAGCCGATTGGGAAAGCGTCAGCCGCGCCGAGAATGGCATGCTGGTCAACGCGCTGTCGATGATGGCGCCTTACGGGCCGGCCGAGAAGCAGGCGCTCCTGGAAGCGCCGGACCTGAAGACGCGCGCCGAGACGCTGATCGCCATCACCGAGATGACGCTGGCGCGCGAAGGCGATGATTTTGGCTCCAGCATCCAGTAAGTGTATCGAGATTGAGGTGCGGCCGGCCTGATCTGCATCTCGATGCATTTGAAGGCTGTATGGCAGGCTTGGGAAAGGCGCGATGGCGGCGGATGGACGTGATGGCCGGAGGGCCGAGGTCGACCCGAAGCTCCTGGAATTGCTGGCCTGCCCGCTGACCAAGGGGCCGCTGACCTGGGACCCCGAGCGCAGCGAGCTGGTCTCGCGCGTGGCGAAGCTCGCCTATCCGGTGCGCGACGGCATCCCGATCATGCTGCCTTCGGAGGCGCGCACGATCTCGGCCGAGGATCTGCTGCCGCCTCAGCCACGGCTGAGCGGGCCGTCGTGAGCGCGCTGCACTCATAGGCGGCGTGGGTTGGCGATCCTTCGCGCGCTTTCGCGCCGACATCGAAGTTGTGCATCGTGACGGCACACCGGTCGGACCCATGCTTGCTCGCGCGGTCCTACTGAAAGTTCCGTCCTTTCGGCATGACTTGCCGTGCGGCGCCCGACAACGTCGCGATGTCCTGGCGGACCGGGAGGCCACGGCTCGCGACGGACTCCGATCCAACCGGTCGTTCGGCGGGATTGTGCTCGATGACCGGTCGATTGGCGGATTCCAGCAGCACGCTCAGCCAGGAGGTCAGGTCCTCGATCCTGTCGGCGACGATGTGGATGACATCCGATTCATGCTGCAGCTTGCCGGTGACGCGGATGAAGCGTGCGCCCATCACAACCGAGCGGAAACGGTCGAAGACGCGCGGCCAGATGATGACGTTGGCGATCGACTTTTCGTCTTCCAGCGTGAGGAAGATCGCATTGCCCTTGCCGGGGCGCTGTCGCACCAGCACGAGGCCGGCGACGGAAACGCGGCGCCCGTCGCGCACCGACGGCAGGTGGGCGTTGGGGGTGACGCCGGCACGGTCCAACCGCTCACGCAGGAAGGCCACGGGATGCGCCTTCAGCGACAGGCCGAGCGAACGGTAGTCGTGCACGACATGCTCGCCGAGCGGCATTTTCGGCAGTTTCGTTTCCGGCTCCAGCTCGCGCAGGCCGAGCGACGGCTGGTCGAACAGCGGCAGTTTCTCGGCGGCGCTCTTGCCGTCCAGCGCCCTCACCTCCCAGAGTGCCGAGCGGCGGTCGAGGCCGATCGAGCGGAACGCGTCGGCCTGTGCCAATCTTTCGATCTCGCCGACATCGAGGCCCGAGCGCAGCCAGACATCCCTGACCGACCGATAGCCGGCGCCCCGCCGTGCGACGACCGCATCCATGCGCTCCTCGGACAGGCCCTTGATCTGGCGGAAGCCGAGGCGGACGGCATGCGTCGCCTCGATGACGCCGCGCATCGAGGCGTGGCGCTCGAGGATGCGGGAAGGATCGAAGGCGGACTTCTCCAGCGTGCAGTCCCAGACGGAATGGTTGATGTCGACCTCGCGCACCTCGACGCCATGGTCGCGCGCGTCGCGCACGAGCTGGGCGGGCTGGTAGAAACCCATCGGCTGCGCGTTCAGGATCGCGGCGCAGAAGACATCCGGATAGAAGGTCTTGAACCAGCAGGAGGCATAGACCAAGAGCGCGAAGGACGCGGCGTGGCTTTCGGGAAAGCCGTATTCGCCGAAACCCTCGATCTGCTTGAAGCAGCGTTCGGCGAAGTCCTTGTCGTAGCCATTGCCGACCATGCCGTCGATCATGCGCTGGCGATAGTTGCCGATCGTGCCGGTGCGCTTGAAGGTCGCCATGGCGCGGCGCAACTCGTCGGCCTCGCCGGGCCGGAAGCCGCCGGCGACGATGGCGATCTTCATCGCCTGCTCCTGGAACAGCGGCACGCCCAGCGTCTTGCCGAGGATTTTCTTGAGCTCGAGGCTAGGGTAATGAACCGCCTCTTTCTTCTGCCGCCTACGCAGATAGGGGTGCACCATGTCGCCCTGGATCGGACCCGGACGCACGATCGCCACCTCGATGACGAGGTCGTAGAAATTCTCCGGCCTGAGGCGCGGCAGCATCGACATCTGCGCGCGCGACTCGATCTGGAAGACGCCGAGCGTGTCGGCCCTCTGGATCATGGCGTAGACGTCCTCATGCTCTTCGGGGAGGGTGGCGAGAACGTAAGGCCGTCCAAAGGGATCCCGCGCCCGCGGATAATGATCGGTGAGCAAGGTGAAGGCGCGCTTCAGGCAGGTGAGCATGCCGAGCGCCAGCACGTCGACCTTGAGGATCTTGACCGCGTCGAGATCGTCCTTGTCCCATTCGACCATCTTGCGTTCTTCCATCGCCGTCTTGACGATGGGCACCACCTCGTCGAGCCGGTCGCGGGTGATGACGAAGCCGCCGACATGCTGGGAGAGGTGGCGGGGAAAGCCCATGATCTCGTTGGCGCGCTCCAGCACCTGGCGCGACAGCGGATCGGCGCGGTCGAGGCCGCCGGCATTGGCCTCCCTTTCGCCGAGCTCAGAGGTCGACCAGCCCCAGATGGTGCTCGACAAAGCGCTGCGGACATCTTCCGACAGGCCCATGGCCTTGGCCACCTCGCGCAGGGCGGAGCGGCCGCGATAGCTGATGACGGCGGCGGCCAAAGCGGTGCGCTTGGCGCTGTATTTCGTATAGATGTACTGAATGACCTCTTCGCGCCGCTCATGCTCGAAGTCGACGTCGATGTCGGGCGGCTCGTTGCGTTCCTCGGAGATGAAGCGCTCGAACAGCGTGTCGATGCGCTCGGGACCGACCTCGGTGATGCCGATGCAGAAGCAGATGATCGAATTGGCGGCCGAACCACGGCCCTGGCAAAGGATGTCCTGGCTGCGCGCGAATTTCACGATGTCGTGGACGGTCAGGAAATAGCGCGCGTAGTTGAGGCGCTCGATCAGGGCGAGCTCGCTGTCGATGCGCTGCAGCACGTCCTCGGGGACTCCGGCCGGATAGCGCACCGCCGCGCCTTCGCGCGCCAGGCGTTCGAGTTCGGCCTGCGGGCCAAGCCCGGATTCGGTCGGCTCGTCCGGGTAATTGTATTCGAGGTCGCTGAGCGCGAAGGTGAGCTCCTCGGCGAAGCGCAGCGTCTCGGCCAGCGCCTGCGGCTGGCGGCGGAAGAGCCGCGCCATCTCCAGCGGCGGCTTCAAATGGCGCTCGGCATTGGCGGCCAACTCCAGCCCGACCTCGAAGACCGGCGTGTTGAGGCGGATCGCGGTGAGCACATCCTGCAGCGGGCGGCGCTCGGCGGCGTGATAGAGCACGTCGTTGGTCGCCATCAACGGGACGCCGGCGTGCTCGGCCATCGCCGCCGCCTGCTCGATGCGGAAGCGGTCATTGCCGGCATAATCCGGCGCCGCGCCCAGCCGCAGCGCCTGGCCGAAACGATCCTTGAGCCGGCTAATGAGCGCCAAATTGCCTTCGGCGCCGCCCGACAGATCGGGCAGGACCGCCAGCGACATCCGGTCGCCCCATTCGAGCAGGTCGCTCAGGTCGAGCAGCGTCGCGCCCTTCTCGTTCTCGTCGCGCAGATTGGCTTGCGTGAGCATGCGGCAGAGATGCCCCCAGCCCTGGCGGTCGCGGGGATAGGCGAGGACGTCCGGCGTGCCGTCGCCGAAAACCAGGCGGCAACCGGGATGGTAGGCAAGCCTCTCGACCTTGGCCTGCTGCCAGGCGCGCACGACGCCGGCCACGGTGTTCCTGTCAGCCAGCCCGATCGAGGCGAAGCCGTGGAATTTCGCCGTGACCACCAGTTCCTCGGGCTTGGAGGCGCCGCGCAGGAAGGAGAAATTCGACTGGATGCCGAACTCGGCATAGGGGATGACGGTCAACGCGTTCATGCGAACACCCCATGCATGAACCAGCGCGGCGGCGCGGCCTGCGGGGTGGTGCCGTAGAGGCCCTGGCGGTAGAGCCAGTAGCGGCGTCCCTCGCTGTCCTCGATGCGGTAATAGTCGCGGGTCGGCGCCTCTTCCTCGCCAGGCAGTTGCCGCCACCATTCGCCGGCGATGCGTTCCGGCCCTTCGGCGCGGGCGACGCGGTAAAGCGCGCGCCGCCAGCGGAAATTCATAGGCGGGCCTTCGGGGATCTCGGTCGCCGGCACCTCGATCGGCTCGGGCGAGCGGAACAGGCGCACCGGTCGCTCCGGCGGGTAGATGGTCATCGGCGGCGCTGTTCGGGGCAACGCTCCCCGGCCGGCCGCGGGCGCTCGCCTTTGCGGCGCCTCGGCGAAAGGCACAGTCTTGACGGCGCGTTCGGGCAGATGGCTTTCGACGACGACCGGCTTCAGCACGGCGGCCTCGCCGAGGCGGGCGCGGACGCGGTCGGCGAACAGCGCGATGTCCGCGTCATCGTCGGCCGCCTCGCCGGCAAGATCCGTCTGGACCATGTCGAAGGCGGCGACCGACAGCACGGACAGCCGCACGAGGTCGAAGCCAAAGCCGGCGTCGATGGTCTGCTCCAGCGCGGTGAGCCGCTCGTGGAACAGTCTCTGGATCAGCCGCGGCTCGCGCATTGGACGCGACGTGCCGACGGCAATGCGGCTGACGGCGCCGTCGACGCGGAAGAGAAGCAACGCCAGCGTCCTTGCGCCCTCGCCACGGCGTTCGAGATCGGTTTTCAAGGCGACGGCAAGCCGGCTCACCAACCGCTCGATATCGTCGGTGAGCATGACCGGCTCGGCAAGGTGGCGCTCGACCGAGAGCGGCGCGACGGGAAGGCGCGGCGACACGGCTTCGTCGAGGCGGCCGAGCGCCTGGTCGAGGCGCAGAAGCAAGGTGGCGCCAAATCGGCGCGCGAGCGGGGCGCGAGGCGCGGCCATCACCGCGCCGGCGGTGCGCAAGCCGACGCTCTCCAGCCCGGCGCGGGTCTCCGGCGCGATGCGCAGCGCCGACAGTGGCAATGGCGCCAGGAGCGCCTCTTCCTCACCGCCGGCAATGATGCGGTCGCCGTGGAAGCGCGCCGCTGCCCAGGCGGCGCCTGGCGTCGAGGCGAGGCCGGCGCGGACATCGAAGCCCTGCTGGAAGAAGCGGGTCAGGATCTCGTCCTGCATGGCGCGTTCGCCGCCGAACAGATGCGTGCAGCCGGTGACGTCGAGGAACAGCCCGTCCTCGGCGTCGATCGCCACCAGCGGCGTGTAGCGGTCGCACCAGTCGGCAAGGCCTTCGAGCAGGCGGCGGTCGGCATCCGCGTCGGCCTCCGCCACATCGATCGCGGGGTGCATGGCGCGCGCATCGGCGATGCCCATGCCGCGCTTCAGTTTGAGCGCCTCAGCCCGCTCGTCGAGGGCTGCGATGCGCTGGGTGTTGTTGTCGCGATGGCTGATGACCAGGGGCAGGTGATCCGACGGCCGGGAACGCCAGGACCGCCCCAGACGCTGGCGCAGGATCCGTTCCGCGGCCAGATGCGGGAACCACAGCGACAGAATTCTCTGTTCTTTCTGCAAAAGCGTGCTCATCGGGGTTCCACTCCAGTGTGAATTGTCCAGGCAGGGCCGCGCGGCTCTTGCCGATATCGACTTTGAAGGCGGGGCGGCCGATCGAGCCGGCGAGCGGCCCGGCGATCGTTTCGCGGCTTGCCGAGGGCGCCGCAGAAACGATCAGGCGCACCGGGGCGGCGGTGGGGTCGGCCTCGCCGGCCTGGCGCAGCAAAAGCACCGGGCGGCCGGCATTCTGGGCGCGGGCGTGCAGGCGGCGCGTGGCGGTGAGGTCGAGCCGTTGCGGACTGCCGCGGATTTCGAGGATGACGGCGGCGAAGGCCGTCATGCGGGCGGCTTCCTCGGCGATCCACAGCGCATCGAGCAGTTTCGGCGCTTCGGAAAACAGCAATTGCTCCGGTTCGATGCCGAACAGGGCGCTGAGCCCCCTTGCATAGGGAAGGCCGGCCTCGTGGAAAATTTCCGCCGTGCCGACCCAGAGGATCGGCAGGCCCTGCTTCTCCCGAAGGATCATGCTTACGAGCGAGAGCGCGAAGCCGGCGACGGCGCCGGCATCGCGGGTTTCCAGGCCATGGATTTCACTGAGCGCCGCCTTGGGCAGGCCGCCGCCAAGGGTTGCGTCGAAGCGTTCGATGCCGGTGCGCAGGAAGGCGTCCGCCGAGGCCACGGCAAGGCCGCGCCGGACAAGCGTCACGTCCGACCTGGCAGCCTCGGCAGGCGCGCCAACCGTCGGCGCCTGCAGGCGCTCGGGCAGCGTTCCTTCGATCTTCGCGATCTGGCGGCGCAGGGCAAAAACAGTGTCCCGCGCCACGGCGCTCATCGCCATGACGTCCACTTCCGGCAGCAATTGTTCCTGTTATGTTCCTATAGATTCCAGAGGCATCCGGAAGAGTCAAGCAGACTCACAAGGAATTTATTCCTTCGGCTTTTACCCTGAAAGCGGCCAACCTGCCGGCTCATTTGCCTCTGTCGGCGCGAAAGCCTATATGCCGGGATCAAAGGACGTTTCATGGCCCGCATCTACAAGACACGCACCTGGCACGATCAGCTCTCGCCGTCGATGGACGAGATGGAGCTTCTGGCGCTGGAGACCTATGCCCATCTGCCGGACGAGTTCCGCAAGCTCACCGGCGAGATCATCATCCAGATCGCCGATTTCCCGACCGACGAGATCATGGACGACCTGTCGCTGGAGACGCCCTTCGACCTGCTCGGCCTGTTCGAGGGGCGCGGCATCGCCGAGCGCTGGAACCCGCAGACCGGCGAGGGACCGAACCGCATCACCCTCTACCGCCGCGCCATACTCGACTACTGGGCCGAGAACGAGGAGACGCTGGGCGACATCGTCACCCATGTGCTGATCCACGAGATCGGCCACCATTTCGGCCTGTCGGACGACGACATGGAGCGGATCGAGGAAGCCGCCGAGCAGGTGTTGCCAGGCTGAGAGCGCACCTCGTCATCCTAGGGTCTGCGCTTCGCTTCGCCCTGGGAAGACGAAATGGGGCGGTCGTCGCCCTCCACCTACCAATCGCTCAGTTTGGTATCCGGCGTGTATTCCCGACCTTCGACGTCCTTCACCACGGCCTGGCCGCAGCGCATCGTCTTGCTTTCCTGGTCAAAACCATAGGTCGGCGAACCGAACAGGTGCCAGCCCTTGTTCAGCGCCGCCGTCACCTTGTGGCAGAAGGTGGCGTCGTCCGGGCCGGTGAGGAAGCGGTAGAGTTTCATTGAGCCCATCCTGTCGTGACCGGACGGAAGCCGCCCACGGTCTTGAAAAGTCGTTTCTGCCCCGCGCCGCGCATCATGCGCCGATGATCGCGGCCTTCGCCAGAAGTTTCTCGGCCTCGGCCAGGTGCAGCCGTTCGACCATGCGGCCATCCATCGCAATGACGCCCTTGCCGGCATTCTCCGGCCGGGCGAACGCATCCCTGATCGCGCGGGCCTTGGCGAGCGCTTCCGCCGACGGTGAAAAAGCCTGGTTCGCCGGCTCGATCTGGCTGGGATGGATCAGCGACTTGCCATCAAAGCCCATGGCCGCCCCTTCGGCGCATTCACGGGCGAAAGCATCAAGGTCGCGAAAATCATTGGCGACGCCGTCGATGACGTCGAGGCCGCCGGCGCGGGCGGCAAGCACGAGCTGCATCAGCCAGGGCATCAGGTAGCGCCGGTCGGGCGTCGCCAGGATGCCGGTCGCCTTCACCAGGTCGTTCGTTCCGGCTACGAAACAAGCCAGCCGCGAAGCGGGATCGCGACCGAGCTCGGCGATCGCGCCGATGTTGAGAAGCGCCTTGGGCGTCTCGACCATCGCCCATAGTTTCACGCTGTCCGGCGCGAAATTGTCGTCGAGCAGGTCGCCGGCTTCGAGAATGTCGCGCGGCGTGCCGATCTTGGGCAGCAGAATGCCGTCGGGCTCGGCCCTGGCCACGGCCAGCAGGTCGTCGGCGCCCCATTCACTGGCGAGCGGGTTGATGCGCACCACCATCTCGCAGCGCCGTCCGGGTTCGGCGAGGATGCCGGCAATCTTGTCGCGCGCCGCCGCCTTGCCGGCGGGCGCAACCGCGTCCTCGAGGTCTATGATGACGCTATCGCAGGCCAACGAGGCGATCTTGGCGAGCGCCTTGTCGTTCGAGGCCGGGATGTAGAGCACCGAGCGGCGCGGGCGGTAGGTGTCGACGGTCATGACCGATCTATGCCGGGCGGACACGGATGAGGCAAGTCGCAGGGTCAATCTCCCCCTCAAGGGGGCAGATGTCGGCGCCCCTGCACCAAAACTGCAAATCCTTGCGGAAAACCTCCTCCAATCCGCCGCGCGCGTTCCGCACAGGCGGGCCAAACCGGCGTCATGCGAACACCTCACGCACCCCGCTGGTCACTGCCGCGCCGGCTCCGTAATGACGGCTGGTGGCTCGTCGAGCCGCAAAGGCGGAGCGTCACAGCGACGGTGCTTCCCTTCAGGCGGCCTGCACGCGGCGTCGGCATGGCCGCGGCCAGGAAGGCGCGGCGATGACGACGGCAATCCTGACGACACCGGCGATCAGGGCACCGCTTATCCCGAGCTATTGCCGCCGCATCGGCACAGGCATCCTCCTGGTGGTGCTGGCCGACTTCCTCTTCCGCGGCCAGCCCGCCGGCATCAGCGCCTTGCTGTTCGGCATCGTGCTGGCCGCCACGGTCGTGGCCATGGATCCGACAGCGCTGAACGACGGCAGGGTCTGGCTGAAGCCGGCGGCGCTGTTTGCCGCGCTGCTGCCGCTCGTCGAGAATGTCGGCCCGCTTTCGGTGGCGGCGCCTGGACTGGCGCTCATCATTGCCCGCATCGCGCTGACAAAATCGAAAAAATGGCCGCCCTTCGCCAATCTTCCGACGCTATCGGCGGCACTTTATGCCGGCTGCTTCGACAGAAAGGTCATTGTCATCGAAAGACGCGACCCCTCCGGCGCTGTCACCGAGGCCCGGTATCGCGACGAACAGAAAAACCGGCGCGTCGGGAGCTTTCGCAACTGGAGGCTTTCGCGCGCCCTCGACAAAAGAGGTCCGCTCGTGGTTCCTCAAGGCTATCAACCCGCCATGCCGGACCTCTGATCGATGCCACACAACATCCTCGTCGCCGATGACGATCCGCATATCCGCGAGATCATCTGCTTTGCGCTGGAAAAAGCCGGCATGAAGACGGCCGCCGTCGCCGACGGCGCCGCGGCGCTGCAGGCGGTCGAACGCCGCGCGCCCGACCTCATCGTGCTCGACATCGGCATGCCTGAAATGGACGGGCTGGAGGTCTGCCGGCGGCTCAGGCAAAAATCCGACGTGCCGGTGCTGTTCCTGTCCGCGCGCGACGAGGAGATCGACCGGGTGCTCGGGCTGGAAATGGGTGGCGACGACTATGTCACCAAGCCGTTCAGCCCGCGCGAGCTGGTCGCCCGGGTCAACGTCATCCTGCGGCGCGCGCGGCCGGCGGCCGTGGAGGAAGAAGCGGACGATCGGGAATTCGCGCATGGCAAGCTCATCCTTGTCCCGGCAAGCCATGAAGCGAGCTTCGACGGCAAGCCGCTCACCTTGACGGCGATCGAGTTCGCGATCCTGAAAGGCTTCCTCTCCCGTCCGCAGCATGTGCTTGGCCGTGACGCGGTGATGGCCAACGCCTATGCCTCCAACATCCATGTCTCGGAACGCACGGTCGACAGCCATATCCGCAACGTGCGGGCCAAGCTGGCGGCGGTCGGCTGTGTCGACGCGATCGCGACGGTGCATGGCGTTGGCTTCCGGCTCGGCCGATGCGGTGGTTGAGCAAGGAAAGGTGGCGGCCCAGGCTCGCCACCGTCGTCATCGCGATCCTGATCGTGGTCATGGCGCTGCCGCTGGTCGGCCTGTTCTTCTTCCGGCTCTATGAGAACCAGCTGATCCGCCAGACCGAGGGCGAGCTCATCGCGCAAGGCGCGGTCGTCGCCGCCGTCTTCGCCCAGGAGGTGCGCGCGGCCGGCATTGCCCAGGACAGGCTGGGCTCGCCGATATCGGCGGATCCCACGAAGGACAACAATTACCCCTACGACCCGATCGAGCCGCGCCTCGATCTCGCCTCGGATGACGTCATGCCGGCTCGACCGGCGGCCAGGCCCGCCACCGCCGACCCGGCCTTCGCGGCGATAGGCGCGCGGCTCGACGGCATCCTGGACGAGACTCAGAAGACGACGCTTGCCGGCTTCCGGCTGCTCGACCCGCGTGGCGTGGTCATCGCCGGCGGCGACGAGGTCGGCCAGTCGCTCGGCGGCGTCGAGGAAGTACAGGTCGCGCTTTCCGGCGCCTATGCCAGCGAGCTCAGGCTTCGGATACCCGACCAGCCGGCACCGCCGCTCTATTCGGTGAGCCGCGGCACCAAGGTGCGGGTGTTCGTCGCCATGCCGGTCGAGGTCGACGGCCGGGTCGCCGGCGTGGTCTACCTGTCGCGGACGCCGAACAACATCGTCAAGCATCTCTATGGCGAGCGCGGCAAGGTCACGCTGGCGGCGATCGCGATCCTCGGCGGCACGCTGCTGATCGCGCTGGTGTTCATCCGCACCGTCAGCCGGCCGATCTACGCGCTGATCGACCGGACGAAGCGCATTGCCGCCGGCGACCGCGATGCGATCCGGCCGCTCGACCATCACGGCACGCGCGAGATGGCGGCGCTGTCGGCGGCCTTCCTCGACATGGCGCAAAAGCTGCAGGCGCGCTCCGACAGCATCCAGACCTTCGCCACCCATGTCTCGCACGAACTGAAATCGCCTCTGACGGCGATCCAGGGCGCGGCGGAGCTGCTCAGGGATTCAGGCGGGGCGATGGAGGAGGCCGAGCGCAAGCGCTTCTCCAACAACATCGTCACCGACGCCGGCAGGCTCAACCTCCTGGTGCGCCGGCTGCTCGACCTGGCGCGCGCCGAAAACCTGGCGCCGACCGGCGGGAACACCACGCTCACTGCCGCGCTGGCGCTGCTGCCGGTCGACAGCAGGCTTGAGGCGCGCATCGAGGCCGGCGGCGACATCGGACTCGGCATATCGGGCGAGAATCTCGGCATCGTGCTCGCCAACCTCATCGACAATTCGGCAAGGCACGGCGCCAGGCTGGTTTCGGTGGGCGCGGCAAGCGCCGGCGACAGGGTGGCGATCCATGTCGGCGATGATGGCGACGGAATCTCGGCCGCCAACCGCGCCAGGATCTTCGAGCCGTTCTTCACCACGCGGCGCGAGACCGGCGGCACCGGCATGGGGCTCGGCATCGTGCTGGCCCTCCTGAAAGCGCATGATGGCACGATCAGGCTGGTTGACTCCGAACGCGGCACGCGCTTCGAGATCACTCTACAGGCCGCGTGACAACTCGCGACCGCGGCATCGGAGAAAAAATGCGCTACGACATCGTCATCATCGGCGGAGCCATCGTCGGGTCCTCGGTCGCCTATTACCTGCGTGAGGAGGGTTTTTCCGGTTCCATCGCGCTGATCGAGCGCGATCCGCAATTTTCCCACGCGGCGACGACCTTGTCGCTCGCCTCGATCCGCCAGCAATTCTCGATCCCCGAAAACATCCGCCTGTCGCAATTCACGCTGAAGCTGTTCCGGCGGCTGAAGGAGACCTTCGGCGCCGACGCCGATATCGGCTTCCGCGAGGGTGGCTACCTCATTCTCGCCGGCGAGGCCGGCCTGCCGATCCTCAAGGCCAATCACGCGACGCAGGCCGCCGAAGGCGCCGACGTCGTGCTGGAAGACGCCGAACAGTTGGCGCGCCGCTTCCCGTGGCTGTCGGTCGAAGACATCGCCGCCGGCGCCTATGGCCGCAGCGGCGAGGGCTGGTTCGACGCGCATGCGCTGCTGACGCTGTTCCGCAAGGCGCTGCGCGACAAGAAGATCGATTTCATCGCGGCGTCAGCCACCGGCATCAAGCGCGAGGGCAACCGCGTCACCAGCGTGTCGCTCGACAATGGCGAGACGCTGGAGGCAGGCATCGTCGTCAACGCGGCCGGGCCGAACGCCGGCAAGGTGGCGGCTTTTGCCGGGCTCGAGCTGCCCGTCGAGCCGCGCAAGCGCAACGTCTTCGTCTTCGAGGCGCGCGAAAAATATACCGACATGCCGCTGCTGGTGGATCCGTCCGGCATCTATGTGCGGCCCGAGGGCTCGGTCTACCTCACCGGCGGCGCCGAACCGGAGGAAGGCGATGTCGCGCCTGATCCAAAGGATTTCGATGTCAACTGGCCGCTGTTCGAAGAGGTGATCTGGCCCACTTTGGCCACCCGTATCCCGGCCTTCGAGGCGATCAAGCCGACGCGCGCCTGGGTCGGACATTACGACTACAACACGCTCGACCAGAACGGGGTGATCGGGCCGCATCCGGAGGTCGCGAACTTCCTCTTCGCCAACGGCTTTTCCGGTCATGGCCTGCAACAGGCGCCAGCGGTCGGAAAATCGATCGCCGAGCTCATCGTGCATGGCGGATACCGGACGATCGACTGCACGGCATTCGGCTATGAGCGGGTTGCCGAGGGAAGGGCGTTCAGGGAACTGAACGTCATCTGAGCGGAAAGTCTGGCTTGGCCGGCAATATCCGGTCCAGTCGACGAATCTCGTTGCCTCCTGCCGGCTGTGTCATGTAACTGTGCGCGCCGTTGGGCGCGTGGGGCAAACTGTGTCTCGAAAGGCTGTCGAAATTTTCCGGCGCACAAGGGGAGTCCAACTGCTGTTGGGGCTCCGCAACGAGATTATGTACCGCCAGTTTCTGGGAGCCGCCGCGTCAAAAGGCCATGCGTTCGCCAGGAGCCTGAGCGGGGAGGATCCGAGTGGGAAGGCGGGGCGGAACTACTGCTTCACCATCGCATTCAACACCCCCTGGATCATAGACGTGCTCACCAAGGCCTGGCAGGTGTTTCCAACCGGGACCCAGCTCGTGGTGATCGACAATTCACCAAGGCAGGATGCGCGGGCTTCGATCGAAGCGATCTGCGCGCGGCGCGGCGTCGCGTATTTCCGGTTGCCCAGGAATCTCGAGACGAATCCTTCCAGATCGCACGGCATCTCCCAGACCTGGGTCTTCCACAACATCGTCAAGCACCTCAAACCCGATATGTTCGGGTTCATCGATCACGATTGCTTTCCGGTCAGGCCGATCGATATCGCGCAACGCGTCGGGGGCAAGATCGGTTATGGGCTGCCGCTGCGTGCCGAGACCGGTTACCTGTACAAGGCAGCCGAAGACGAGCCCGGCTGGTACTACTGGGCCGGCCTCTGCTTCTACAAATTCGCGACCGTCGAGCATACGAAGCTCGATTTCAGAAATCGGCTCGACATCGGAATGGATACTGGCGGCGGCAATTGGCCGGTCTTGTATTCGAAACACTCCACCGGGGAGTTCGAGATGGCCCGGTCGAATTCCGTCGCGGTGGACGTCGAGGGGAAAATCGCCGGCTATCAGGTGCTCGACGACGCTCTTTTTCACGTCGGAGGCGCGTCCTACCGCTCGCTCGCGACAAATCCGGATTATCGACGCCTGCTGTCGGACCACATCTGGAAAACCTACCTTGGCGGGACCCAGGATCGCCTGGTTTCCAACTGAGCCCGAACCGGGCTACCCGCGTCGAAATACCGTCGCAACCAGCCGAGCACCCGTGCCCAGTCGTCGGCATGTGCGGCCGCGGCTTCGGCGAATCCCGCGAAACCGCCGTGACATATTGTGAGGCGGGTGCCGCTGGCGACCGGCTCAAGCAAGTAAGCGACCGTCGTTTCATGACGGCCCAGCGTCGGGTGGTCCCAGTCGTACCGTCGCGTCTGCACGATCCGGCGCGGCGCCTCTATTTCGAGGAAGACCCCGCTGGCGGGCAGGCTGCGGCCATCCGTCGTCCTCACGCGGACATTCCAGCGGCCGCCGGCGCGAAGATCGGCCGTCCAACCGGTCATCAGGCAAGCGTCGGGCGAACCCCACCAGCGCTCGACCTCATCGGTGACGAGCGCGGCGAAGATCCGCTCCGGCGAGGCAGGGATCTCGGCGAGGGCCATGGCAGTCTCGCCATTCGCCATGGCCTGCGGCCAGGAATGCGGGAGCATCATTCCGCAACCTCCTCCTGTTTGTTCCGATACCGAAACGAAGCTCAGCCCTTCGATGGCGGACGCTCGAAACCCTTGCCGGTTTCGAGCAGGCTCTTGAGGCTGGCCAGCACCAGAGGCCAACCCTTGGCGACGTTCGGGATCAGCCTGTGCGCGCCGTCGGCTTCGTGGGTGACGGCGAGCTTCATCAATTCGCCGTCCTGCTCGATGGTGAAGGTGCAGCGCGTGTAGCCGTCCTCCTTGACCTCGGGCAGCCATTCATTGCGCCATTTGATGACGAGGCGTCTGGGCGGGTCGATCTCCAGGATCTCGCCCGAGTCGGCGACGCGGCCGTCTGGGAAGATCAGCTTCCAGCTCGAGCCGACCTTCCAGTCGCTCTCCTGATACGAGCACAGGAAGAACCGCCGGTTGAATTCCGGGTCGGTCAGCGCTTCCCAGAGCTTTTCGGGCGTGGTGCGGATATAGGTGACATAGACGAAGCTGTTCTCGCTCACGGCTCTTCCCTTTCGAGGCGTTGTTTCAGGTCGCTGAGGGCGGCCAGCCGCCCCCGCTCGAACTTGCCGATCCAGCGCTCGGCGATCTCGTTGATCGGAACCGGGTTGAGGTAATGCTCCTTCTCCCGGCCCCGGCGCATGGTGGTGACGAGATTCGCCTCCTCGAGGATCGCAAGGTGCTTGGTCACCGCCTGACGCGTCATGTCCATGTGCTGGCAGAGCGCGTTCAGCGTCTGCCCGTTCCTGGCATGGAGGCTGTCCAGCAATTGCCGGCGGGTCGGGTCGGCCAAAGCGCGAAAGACGGCATCCATGCTCATGGCTTTAATATGCAACCATTTGGTTGCATGTCAAGCGATAAGGCGCAGAAAGATCTGGCGGGGCGCTTGCGCTGGCCGGGCAACGTCAGCTTGCGGAAAAGGTCAGCGCTTGCGGGAAAACCAGAAGGCGTCGGTCATGCGCGTCATGCCGATGCGCTCGTAAAAGCCGACGGCGTCGGGCATCGAGACCAGGCTGATGGCGACCGAGGGCCCGAGATGCCGCTGCGCCTCGTCCATCAGGTCCTTGCCGACGCCAAGCCCTTGCGCCGCCCTGGAGACGGCGAGATCGGAAATGTAGCAGACCCAGGAGAAGTCGGTCATGCCGCGCGCCACGCCGACCAGTTGCCGGTCAGGCCGGTCGAGCCGCGCGGTCAGCACAAGATTGGCATTGTCCAGCATGGTTTGCAGCCGGGCCGCGTCGTCGACGGGCCGAATCTTGCCAAGACCGGATTCCACCAGCACGCGGCGGAATTCGGCGACATCGAGCTTCGGCTCGCTGGCGTAGAGGACTTTGGAAGCGGGTGCCATGTCGCCAAGGTGCCCGATCGGCCAGTGTTTTGAAAGCCGTAGTGCCGATCTCGTGTTCGATGGCCCGGACCCAACCGCCAACACTTGCCTTTCATTTGCCCGCCGCTTTGTGTAAACCGTGCCCCAGCAATCAAGACGGGCAAGGACCATGGATAAATTCACCAAGCTCACCGGCGTCGCCGCGCCGATGCCGATCGTCAACATCGACACCGACATGATCATCCCGAAGGATTATCTGAAGACGATCAAGCGCACGGGGCTTGGCACCGGCCTGTTCGCCGAGATGCGCTACAACGAAGACGGTTCCGAAAACCCGGATTTCGTGCTCAACAAGCCGGCCTATCGCAAGGCGCAGATCCTGGTCGCCGGCGACAATTTCGGCTGCGGTTCGAGCCGCGAGCACGCGCCGTGGGCGCTGCTCGATTTCGGCGTTCGCTGCGTGATCTCGACCTCGTTCGCCGATATCTTCTACAACAACTGCTTCAAGAACGGCATCCTGCCGATCACCGTCAGCCCGGAAGACCTGGACAAGCTGATGGACGATGCCTCGCGCGGTTCCAACGCGACGATTTCGGTCGACCTCGAGACCAAGGAAATCCGCGGCCCGGATGGCGGCGTGGTGAAGTTCGACCTCGACGACTTCAAGCGCCACTGCCTGCTGAACGGCCTCGACGATATCGGGCTGACCATGGAGAAGGCCGGCGCCATCGCGTCCTTCGAGAAGAAGAACGCCGAGCTGCGCCCCTGGGCCTGACCGGCCCGAAGCGTTTCGATAGATAGGCCCGGCCGGCGGCGGCCCGGGTCGTGGCGACTGAACGGAGGGACAGTCATGACTCGTTCGCTTCTTGCCGGGGCCTGCGCTTCGGCGGCAATCCTTCTCGCCATGGCCGGCGCCAACGCGCAGACCACCGCGCCGGCGACGCAGCCGGCGCCAGCCGCGTCCGACCAGCCGACCGCCGATCAGGGCGCGTCCGACCAAGGCAGCGACCAGGCCGCGCCGGAGGACGACAAGCAGGCGCCGATCCCGTTCGAGGGCGGCCAGCTCACCATCACGCAGCCGGAGCAGGATGGCGAGAAGGTGCTGTCCTATGACGGCAAGCAGCTTGCCAGCAATTACGACGTTTTCTTCGACAAGATCGTCAAGATCGGCGACGTCAATGTCGCGCTGGTCGATGTCGGCGACGGCGGCAATCAATGCGGCCCGGCCAAGGTCATCGTCTGGAAGCCGAAAGACGGCCAGATCCAGACCGCCACGGTCGAGCAGGACGAATGCGGCGCGCCGCCGGCAGCCGTCTCCGACGACGCCATCTATTTCGTGCCCTACCTGCTGCCCGGGGAGACGCGGCCGGCGCTGCAATGGTCGCCGACCGGGGGGCTGACGACATCCGGCAACCTGACCTATACGCCGGAACCCGGCACCGACTGGAAGGATGTCGATCCGGCGAAATTGGACAACATCATCGACGCCTTCCACAACGAGGCGGTCTACAAGGCCGGCCAGGCGCTGCTTGGGCAGGACATGCCCGACATGGCGACCAGCCTGCTGGTCGGCGGCGGCACCGAAAAGACCGAGTCCGGCGCCTTCTACGCCACCGGTTGCGTGCCGCATGATTGCGGCGGCAATGATGGCTTCATGGCGGTCGACCCGACCAACCACAAGGTCTATTTCGCCCGCCGCGGCGACAATGGCGAGCCGCAGGCCTGGCCGCCGGTGAAGGACTGGCCCGCCGACATCAAGAAGGCCTATGACGAGGCGCAGAGTTCGGGGAATTAGCAGGTCGCCGGCCGGGCGGCGGCCTCGCCGCCACCACTTTCCGGTGGAGGTTTTACGATGCACAATCGGCGTCAAATAGCAGGCGTGGGGCTTCTTCTCGGCGGCGGCTTGCTCGCCGCGAACAGCGCTCGCGGAGCGACCTCGGGCCAGGCGGTGGCGGAACGGTTCGCGGCAACGCTGAGCGCTGGTGACATAGACGGTTTCTCCAACCTGTTTGCCGAAACCTATGTCAATCACCAGAAAAGCGCGGCGGCGCCGCCGCCGCCCGGCGTCAGCCCGAAACAGGCGACGGTTGCCTTCTTCAAGGCGCGGATGACGGCGATGCCGGATCTCAAAGTCACCACCGAAGTCGTGGTGGCCGATGCGGACCACGTGGCTGCGAGCTTCGTCTACAGCGGCACGCACAAGGGCACTTACTTCGGTGTAGCACCCACCGGTCGGTCCCTGTCCTTCACTTCATGCGACATCTTTCGGGTTGAGAACGGCCGCATCGCCGAGCATTGGGGCATGGGCGACATAGCGGGCGTGCTGGCGCAACTGCGCGCGTGACAACCGCGACAACGACAACGGAACACCTGGCGGCCATCCATGCGAAAACTCATTTCCACAGGCTCTCCCTTCGAGAAGACCGCCGGCTATTCGCGCGCGGTGGTGCAGGGCGACTGGTGTTTCGTGTCGGGAACGACCGGCTACGACTACGCCACCATGACGATGCCCGACACGGTCGAGGCGCAGACGCGCAATTGCCTCGCCACCATCGCCAAGGCGCTGGCCGATGGCGGCTTCGACATGGCCGATGTGGTGCGCGCGCATTATTACATCACCGACCAGGCCTTCGTTGACATGGTCTTCCCGATCCTCGGCGAGGCGTTCGGCGATATCCGTCCGGCGGCGACGATGATCGTGTGCCAGCTCAACAAGGCGGAGATGAAGATCGAGATCGAGGTCACCGCGCTCAAGCGGACGGCATAGGCGAAGCGATGACGGTCAGGCGCATCGTGGCCAACATCGCCACGAAGGATATCGCGGCGGCTAAACGCTTCTACCATGACGTGCTTGGCCTAGACATCCTGATGGATCACGGCTGGATCGCCACCTATGGCTCCGATGAAAAGATGACCGTCCAGGTCAGCGTCATGGCGGAGGGCGGATCCGGCACGCCGGTGCCGGACCTGTCGATCGAGGTCGACGATGTCGACATGGCGCTTGCCGGGATGAAGAAGGCCGGCTTCGTCATCGAATACGGCCCGGCGGATGAGCCCTGGGGCGTGCGGCGCTTCTATGTGCGCGATCCTTTCGGCAGGCTGGTGAATATTCTCGCGCATCGGTAGCCGCGCTGCCGATCGATGTTTCGCCGCAGTCATCCCCTTGCGCCGCAACCGCTTGGCGTTTAGCAAGGCGCCGGTTCAATTTCTCTTCCGGGACGGTTCTCCATGGCTTCGAAAAATCTCTTCCTCCTCGCCGGCGACGGCATCGGCCCCGAGGCCATGGCCGAGGTGAAGAAGCTGATCAAGGCCATGAACGAAAAGCTCGGCAGCGGCTTCGCCACCGACGAAGGGCTGGTCGGCGGCTGCGCTTATGACGCGCATGGCGCGGCGGTTTCCGACGCCGACATGGCGAAGGCGATGGCGGCGGACGCCGTGCTGTTCGGCGCCGTCGGCGGCCCGAAGTGGGATGCCGTGCCTTACGAGGTGCGTCCCGAGGCCGGCCTGCTGCGGCTGCGCAAGGACATGGAGCTGTTCGCCAACCTCAGACCGGCGATCTGCTATCCGGCGCTGGCCGCCTCTTCCTCGCTGAAGCAGGACGTGGTCGAGGGTCTCGACATCCTGATCGTGCGCGAACTCACCGGCGGCGTCTATTTCGGCGAGCCGAAGCAGATCATCGATCTCGGCAACGGCCAGAAGCGCGGCATCGACACGCAGGTCTACGACACGTTCGAGATCGAGCGGATCTCCGGCGTCGCCTTCGAGCTGGCTCGCACGCGCAAGAACCACGTCACCTCGATGGAAAAGCGCAATGTCATGAAGTCGGGCGTGCTGTGGAACGAGGTGGTCTCCCAGACGCACAAGGCGCGTTATGCCGACGTCAAGCTCGACCACATGCTGGCCGATGCCGGCGGCATGCAGCTCGTGCGCTGGCCGAAGCAGTTCGACGTCATCGTCACCGACAATCTGTTCGGCGACATGCTTTCCGACATCGCCGCCATGCTGACCGGCTCGATCGGCATGCTGCCGTCGGCCTCGCTCGGCGCGCCGGATGCCAAGACCAAGAAGCGCAAGGCGCTCTACGAGCCTGTGCACGGCTCGGCGCCCGACATCGCCGGCAAGGGCATCGCCAATCCGATCGCGATGATCGCCTCCTTCGCCATGTGCCTGCGCTATTCCTTCGGCATGGTCGCCGAGGCCGACAAGCTCGAGGCAGCAATCGCCGCGGTGCTCGACGACGGCCTGCGCACCAAGGACATCTTCTCGGCCGGCATGAAGGAAGTCGGCACCACCGAGATGGGCGAAGCCATCATCGCCAAGTTCCTGGGGTGAGCCAATTCCTGGCCTGACGATGCCGGTCGACGTCCGCTGGGCGACGGCCGACGATGCCGCGGCGCTGGCCACGGTGCTTTGCGAGATGGCGGCGCATTACAGGCAGGCGCCGCTCGACCACGACCGGGCGACGGCCACGGCGCGGCAATGGCTCGAGGACGAAAGCCCGGCCTATCCGCATTTCGCCTTGGCCTTCGCCGGTGGCGAGGTCGCGGGCCTGGCTTCGGTGGCGATCGCGCATCCGGGCGTCGATCTCGAACGATTGATGTTCCTGAAGGACCTGTTCGTGCGCGGGAACGCTCGCGACAAGGGCGTCGGTCGCGCGCTGGTCGGCTTCCTCGCCGGCCAGTGCCTCGCCAAAGGCATCGGCCGCATCGACCTCACGACCGAAGACTGGAACGAGGGCGCGCTGCGCCTCTACGAACGGCTCGGCGCCGAGCGCCATGGCCAGAAGGTCTTCCTGCGGCTGCCGAAAGCGGCGCTTGGGAAGATCGCGGGATCCTGACCTGCCGGGTCTTCGGGCTCAACCCTTTCGCTTCTTGGCTTTCTTGGGCTTCGGCGTGCCGGCGTTTTCCAACTTCGGCTTGCCGGTTTTCTTCGCCCAGGGCTTCTGCTCGAAGGCGCCCGCCGGTCGCTGGTCGCCCGGCGATGGCGCACGCTTTTCGAATTTGTGCTGAGGCGCGCCGTGAGTGCCCTTGCCGCGATGCGGCTTCTTCTCCGGTTTCGGCGGCTGGTAACCGGCCCGAGAGAGGTCCGGCGTGCCGTCGATCCGCCTTACCGCGATCGACCCCTGCAGCTTGCGGTCGGGGCCGATCGCGGCGACGAACCGGTCGGCCCAGTCGGCGGCGATCTGCACGAAGGTTTCTTCGGGCTGCATCTTGATGGCGCCGATCTCGCGCTTGGACATGCCGGCGGTACGGCACAGCATCGGGATCAGCCAGCGCGGCTCGGCATTCTGCCGACGGCCGACCGAGAGCGAGAACCAGACGCTGTCGCCGAAATCGTCGCGGCGGGCGGGGGCTTCTTCCCGACGCGCGAACTTCTCCTTCGACGGCGCGAACGGGCCGACATCGATCAGGTCTTCCGGCGCCGACCTGCTGCCGCGGCAAAGCCGCACGAAGGCGGCGGCCACCAGCTCGGCGCCATGCCGCTCCAGAAGCGCCGTGGCGAAGTCACGCTCCTCGTCCTTCACCGGCTCGCCGAAGGATGGGTCGGCCAGGATGCGCTCGTCGTCGCGCCTCAGCACCTCGTCGGCCGAGGGCGGGCTCGCCCAGGTCGCCGCGGTCAGGCCGGCATTGGCAAGCAGCCGCTCGGTGCGGCGGCGGGCATTGCCGGGCACGATGAGGGCGCTGACGCCCTTGCGTCCGGCGCGTCCGGTGCGGCCACTGCGGTGCAGAAGCGTCTCCGGGTTGCTCGGCAGGTCGGCATGGATGACAAGATCGAGATTGGGCAGGTCGATGCCGCGCGCCGCGACATCCGTCGCGATGCAGACCTTCGCGCGGCCGTCGCGCATGGCCTGCAGGGCGTGGCTGCGCTCGTTCTGGCTAAGCTCGCCGGACAGCGCCACGACGGAAAAATTGCGGTTGTTGAAGCGCGCGGTGAGATGGTTGACTGCGGCGCGGGTGTTGCAGAACACCATCGCGTTGCCCGCCTCGTAATAGCGCAGCACGTTTATGATGGCGTTCTCGCGATCGGCGGGCGCAACGGAAAGCGCCCGATATTCGATGTCGAGATGCTGCTTCTCCTCGCCGCCGGCCGAAATGCGCACGGCGTCGCGCTGGTAGCTTTTCGCCAGCGTGGCGATGGAGCGCGGCACGGTGGCGGAAAACATCAGCGTGCGGCGCTCGGCCGGTGCCGCATCGAGGATGAATTCGAGGTCCTCGCGGAAACCGAGATCGAGCATCTCGTCGGCTTCGTCGAGCACCACGGCTTTCAGCGCCGTCATGTCGAGCGCGCCGCGCGTGATGTGGTCGCGCAGCCGCCCCGGCGTGCCGACGACGATGTGCGCGCCCCGCTCCAGCGCACGCCGCTCCGTGCGCATGTCCATGCCGCCGACGCAGGAGGCGATCTGCGCGCCGGTCAGCTCGTAGAGCCATTCCAGCTCGCGCCGCACCTGCAGCGCCAGCTCGCGCGTCGGCGCCACGACCAGGCCCAATGGCGCGCCGGCGTCGGCGAAACGCCCAGCGCCGCCAAGCAGGGTCGGCGCCATGGCAAGGCCGAAGGCGACGGTCTTGCCGGATCCGGTCTGCGCCGAAACCAGCGCATCGGCTTCGCCGAGCTCCGGGGCCAAGACCGCGTTCTGCACCGGCGTCAGGGCGGCATAACCGCGCTTTTCCAGCGCCTCCGCCAGCGCAGGAACGATCGTTTCGAAACTGGACATCTTCTTCTTTCGGAATTCGGGGGTCCGCGCTCATCGTGAGCACAAGGCCGGCACTGCGTCAGCCAAACGAAATTTCGGGCGTTCGTACTTCCTGCGGCCGCCAATGTACAGAGCAGTGCGCAGCACGGCGATTGGTGAAACCGCTGACGAGACCGCTCCTCTCCCCGTCACTATACCGGGAGAGGATGCCGGCAGGCAGGTTGAGGGGCAGCGCGAACGCTGGGGGCAAGACAGGCAAGCCGACGAGCTACCCCTGTCGCCGCGGCGCCGCCCCTCATCCGCCCTTCGGGCACCTTCTCCCCGTACAGTGACGGGGAGAAGGGGGGAACTGCGCGCGCCGATTGACTCTTTTACCAAAGCGCGTAAAAGCCCGCGTCGAACGGGATCGTCTTCGATGCGCGGCCTTCTTATGGCTCTTCTTGCATTCGACGCCAGCCGCGATGCAGCGCATCGGGCCGGGCGCTTCGACGCGTCCGTCCGTTCCCACAAAACTACGGCCAAAAAAACCACCACCAAAACGGTGTGATTCCCTTGGCCTAACCACCCTCTCCCGGGTACGGCCCGGGGGACGGAACCCGCATGAGGCCGGCGGGTTTTCTCCAACAACCAAGCGGAGAGGGACAGGAGATCTCTATGAGTTTCAAGGTTGCGGTAGTCGGCGCCACGGGCAATGTGGGCCGCGAAATGCTCAACATTCTGGACGAGCGCGGCTTCCCGGTGAGCGAGGTCGTGGCGCTGGCGTCGCGGCGTAGCCAGGGCACGGAAGTGTCCTTCGGCGACCGCACGCTGAAGGTCAAGGCGCTCGATCAGTACGATTTTTCCGACACCGACATCTGCGTCATGTCGGCCGGCGGCAACGTCTCCAAGGAATGGTCGCCGAAGATCGGCAAGCAGGGCTGCGTCGTCATCGATAATTCGTCGGCCTTCCGCTACGATCCGGACGTGCCGCTGATCGTGCCCGAGGTGAACCCGGACGCGATCTCGCTGTTTACGCGCAAGAATATCATCGCCAACCCGAACTGCTCGACGGCGCAGCTCGTCGTCGCTCTGAAGCCGCTGCATGACGTCGCCACCATCAAGCGCGTCGTCGTCGCCACCTACCAGTCGGTGTCCGGCGCCGGCAAGGAAGGCATGGACGAGCTGTTCACGCAGACCCGCGCGGTCTTCGTCGCCGACCAGGTCGACGTCAAGAAGTTCACCAAGCGCATCGCCTTCAACGTCATCCCGCATATCGACGTCTTCCTCGATGACGGCTTCACCAAGGAAGAGTGGAAGATGGTGGCTGAAACCAAGAAGATGCTCGACCCCAAGATCAAGCTGACGGCGACCTGCGTGCGCGTGCCGGTGTTCATCGGCCATTCGGAAGCGGTCAACATCGAGTTCGAGAAGCCCATCACCGCCGACGAGGCACGCGAGATACTGCGCGAGGCGCCCGGATGCCAGGTGCTCGATAAGCGCGAGAACGGCGGCTATATCACCCCGCTGGAATCGGCTGGCGAGGACGCCACCTTCATCTCGCGCATCCGCGAGGACTCGACCGTCGACAATGGCCTGGCGATGTGGGTGGTCTCCGACAATCTGCGCAAGGGCGCGGCGCTCAACGCGGTCCAGATCGCCGAGCTGCTGATCGAGCGCGGCCTGATCCAGCCGAAGAAGCAGGCGGCTTAGTTTCGCTCACGGGCCGCATCGCCGCTGCCGCGGCGGGCCCTCCGCGGGGGCGCCGGACGACCGGCGGCCCGCGGTCGCGGGCTCGGCCTTCGGCCGGGCCGCTTCTTCCTTCTCCCCGTTTCAACGAGGAGTGCCGGCAGGCGGATGAGGGGCAGCGTCGGCATGTCCAGTTTTCCTGAAGCGTTACTGCGTCCGGCCATCGCGTCGGATGCTGCCGCGATCGCGAAAGTAATGCGTGCGTCGCTCAACGCCTTCGCGTGGATGCCGGTGCTGCATACGCCGGATGAGGATCTTCTCTTCATCCGCGACATCGTTCTGCCCGCGCAGCAGGTGGCGGTCGCTGAATCCGGCGAACGTATCGTCGGCTTCATTGCGATCAACGGCGAATGGGTCGAGCAGCTCTACCTCGATCCCGCCTGGACACGGCAGGGCATCGGCAGCCGGCTGCTTGCCAACGCCACCGCCGCCATGCCCCAAGTCAAGCTTCATTGCTTCCAGGCCAATACCGGCGCGCGACGCTTCTACGAACGCCACGGCTTCCGCGCCGAAGCCTTCGGCGATGGCTCGACCAATGAGGAAGGCCTGCTGGATATTCTTTATGTCTCAAGCGCTGAGTTCAGGCGCTATTCTCGGCCGCCAGGCGGCGCAATATGTCGAGTGCTTCCTCCGCCCGCTCCGCCGGCACGAACAGATGGTCATGATAGAAGGCCGAGACCGGATTGACACCCATGCCCGCCGCCGCGAGCCGCGCCGTGATGGCGGCGAGGAAGCCGACGGCTTCCAGCGAGGAATGGATGTCGAGCGTGATCATCCGGCAGCGGAACGTTCCAGCAAGGCCAGATGCCTTCGCCCCTTCTTCAGTCACGATCAGCGTCAGGCCCTCGCGCTCGCGAAACTGCATGACGGGTTCGAGTCCTGCCGGGATAGGCACGCCCGACTTCAGCGTGGCGAAGAGATAGGCTCCGGGAAGCAGTCGAGGCGTCATCGACGCCAACAGCCTGCGCAGGTCGCTCTCGCCGGTCATCTTGCCTCCTTCCGTTCCATGCACTGAACCACCCTTTTGAAAAAAACGCGACCGACCCTGTAGGATCGCCGCGTGGTTCTCCGTCCTTGGTTGGAAGCTGGCAGAGAGCCAGGCCTTGAATCAACTGGAGGGTAGATTCGTGAGTATTTCCGAAGCAGTACCGACCTCAAAAGGCGCCCTGTGGACGGGGCGGGGGCTCAGCGCCGTCGTCGTCCTGTTCATGATCTTCGACGGCGTCATCAAGTTGCCGCCGCTCGATATCGTCACCCAGACGATGACCGAACTCGGCTGGCCGGCCGATGTCGGTGTCGCGCGGCTGATCGGTGTCGTCGGGCTGATCTCGACGGCGCTCTATGCCCTGCCGCGCACCTCGGTGCTCGGCGCCATCCTGCTCACCGCCTACATGGGCGGCGCGATTTCGACCCACGTGCGGATCGGCAACCCGCTGTTCTCGCACACGCTGTTCGGCGTCTATCTCGGTGTCATGCTGTGGGGCGGGCTCTATCTGCGCGACCCGAGGGTGCGGGCGCTGATCCCGTTCAGCCGCTAGCGCGGTTTGTTTTTCACGCAATTCCGGGCGGAAAACCTCCGCACACTTTTCCTGGAACGCTCCAGGGAGGAAAAGATGTTCACCACCATCCTCATCATCCTCGTCGTCATCATCGCCGCGGTGCTGATCTATGCGGCGACACGGCCGAACGACTTCGTCGTCACACGCTCCGCCGGCATCAAGGCGCCGGCCGAAGCGATTTTTCCGCTGATCAACGATTTCAGGCGCTGGCCCGAATGGTCGCCTTACGAAAAGCTCGATCCCGACGTGAAGCGCACGCTGTCCGGCGCCGACAGCGGCAAGGGCGCGGCCTATGCCTGGGAGGGCAATTCCAAGGCCGGCAAGGGCCGCATGGAGATTACCGGTTCGGCGCCATCGTCGCTGGTGTCGCTGAAGCTCGACTTCGAGAAGCCGTTCCGGGCCAGCAACACCGTCGACTTCTCGCTCTCGCCATCCGGCGACGGCACGACGGTCACCTGGGCGATGCGCGGCGCCAGGCCCTTGATCGCCAAGCTGATGGGCCTGTTCATGAATTTCGATACGCTGATCGGCAGGGATTTCGAGGCCGGGCTCGACAATCTGAGACGCGCCACTGAGCGGTGAAGCCGATTTCTTTCAATCGCTTGACCGCTGTCCTGGCGACCTTGGCTGGCCTAGGGCCGGCCATTTTCGTTGTTCCAGGGATCAAATTAGCCGTCTGCGAGTTTAGAGCTTGGCGGCGAGGACGGCGCTTGAGAGAGGAACAGCAATGAAGAAGGCAATTACCATCCTGGTGCTGACGGTGGCGCTCGGCGCGTGCTCGCAGACGGAGAAGGGCGCGGCGATCGGCGGCCTGGGCGGCGCGGCTGTCGGTGCCGCGGTGGCTGGCAATCCGGTGCAGGGCGCCGTGATCGGCGGCGCTGTCGGCGCTGTCGCCGGCGCGCTGATCGGCCATGCCAGCGAAAGCGGCAAGTGCCGCTATCGCGACCGCTACGGGCAGGTCTATGTGGCGCGCTGCCCGTCCGGCTACTAAGCTATCGGACCTCCCAAAGAAAAACGGCGGGCTCAGGCCCGCCGTTTTTTTAAAGCGGAAAGGACCGCGATTACTCGGCGGTGGCGGCTTCCGGCGCGGCGGTCGCCGCGGCAGCGGCAGCAGCGGCGTCTTCCTGCGCCTTCTTCAGAAGCGCGGCGCGTTCCTGCGCCTTCTTGCCGGGCAGGGCCTTGTTCGGGTTCGAGCGGGCCTCGCGCTTGGCAAGGCCAGCCTCGTCGAGGAAACGCAGCACGCGGTCGGTCGGCTGGGCGCCGTGCGACAGCCAATGCTTGACGCGGTCGGCGTCGACCTTGACGCGCTCGCCATCCTTCGGCAGCAGCGGGTTCCACGAGCCGAGCGACTCGATGAAACGGCCGTCACGCGGCGAACGGGCGTCGGCGACGACGACGTGGTAGTAAGGACGCTTCTTCGAGCCCGCGCGGGCCAGTCTGATCTTCAGTGCCATTCTTTATCTCCTAAAAGCTCTGATTTCGTTTGATGTCGTGGTTCCGGCTGATGCGGTTAGCCGGCTTTTGCAGCGCCGTTGGCAGCGGCGATCTGTTCGTGATGGCGGATCACCTCGCGGACGACGAAGTTCAGGAACTTCTCCGCGAAGTCGGGGTCGAGGTGTGCGTCGTTCGCCAACTGGCGAAGACGGGCGATCTGCTGCTGCTCGCGCGCCGGATCGGCGGGCGGCAGGCCATGCTCGGCCTTGAGGACGCCGACCGCCTTGGTGCAGCGGAAGCGCTCGGCCAGCATGTGGATGAGGGCGGCGTCGATGTTGTCGATCGAAGCGCGGTAGCCCGCCAGGATGGCGCGTGCATCGGCCATGTCTTTCTCCTCGTTCATCGCCCCCTCACTTCTTCTTGCCGAGGCCGGGCAGCCCGCCACCACCCAGGCCGGGAAGGCCCGGAAGCTTCATGCCGCCGGGCAAGCCCGGCAATCCGCCGCCACCGGGGAGCCCGCCCGGCATGCCCTTGCCGAGACCGGCGGCCTGCGCTTGCTTCTGCAGGGCTTCGAGCTGCTTGGGATCCATCTTCGACAGGTCGGGCATGCCGCCGCCAGGCATCATGCCGCCGAGGCCCATTTTCGAGGCGAGGCCGCCCATCATGCCGCGCATGAGGCCGCCGCCTTTGCCCTTGCCGCCCATGGCCTTCATCATGTCGGCCATGCCGCGATGCATCTTGAGCAACTTGTTGATCTCGGCCGCGTCGGTGCCGGACCCGGCGGCGATGCGCTTCTTGCGCGAATGCTTGAGGATGTCGGGATTGGCGCGCTCGGCCTTGGTCATCGACGAGATGATGGCGAGCTGGCGGCCGAACATCTTGTCGTCGAGGCCGGCGGCGGCAAGCTGGTCCTTCATCTTGCCCATGCCGGGCATCATGCCCATGATGCCGCCCATGCCGCCCATCTTCGACATCTGTTGAAGCTGCTGGGCCAGGTCGTTCAGGTCGAACTTGCCCGACTGCATCTTCTTGGCCATCGCGGCCGCCTGCTCGGCGTCGATGGTCTCGGCGGCCTTCTCGACCAGGCTGACGATGTCGCCCATGCCGAGGATGCGGTCGGCGATGCGCTTGGGATGGAATTCCTCCAACCCGTCCATCTTTTCCCCGGTGCCGATGAGCTTGATCGGCTTGCCGGTGACGGCGCGCATCGAAAGCGCCGCGCCGCCGCGACCGTCGCCGTCCATGCGGGTGAGCACCAGGCCGGTGATGCCGACGCGCTCGTCGAAGCTCTTGGCCAGATTGACGGCGTCCTGGCCGGTCAGCGAGTCGGCGACCAGCAGGATCTCGTGCGGGCTCGACACCTTCTTGATGTCGGCCATCTCGACCATCAGCGGCTCGTCGATATGGGTGCGGCCGGCGGTGTCGAGGATAACCACGTCATGGCCGCCGAGCCTGGCCGCCTGCACGGCGCGCTTGGCGATATCGACCGGGCTCTGGCCTGCGATGATCGGCAGCGTCGCGACCTTGGTCTGCTCGCCGAGCTGGCGCAGCTGCTCCTGCGCGGCGGGACGCCGCGTGTCGAGCGAGGCCATCAGGACCTTCTTGTTCTGACGCTCGGTCAGCCGCTTGGCGATCTTGGCCGAGGTCGTCGTCTTGCCCGAGCCCTGCAGGCCGACCATCATGACGACCACGGGAGCCGGCGCATTGAGATCGATGGCGACGCCTTCGGCGCCGAGCATGTCGACCAGCTCGTCATGGACGATCTTGACGACCATCTGCCCCGGCTTGATCGACTTGAGCACCGCGGCGCCGACCGCCTTCTCGCGCACCTTGTCGGTGAAGGAGCGAACCACTTCCAGCGCGACGTCGGCCTCGAGCAGCGCACGGCGCACCTCGCGCAGCGCCGCCGAGACATCCGCCTCCGACAGCGCGCCGCGACCGGTCAGGCCGTTCAGGATCGAACCAAGGCGTTCCTGTAATGATTCAAACATTCTTCTTCCTTTTCCCTGGCACCGGTGGATGCCCGAGAGGTAGTGCGTTCGCGCCGGGTCGCCAAGCAAAAGCGCAAAGCCAAAAAGCACCCGGGGGCGCATCGCGCTGCCGGGTGTTGGCCTCCAGGATCTCTTTACAGCACCCGCCTCAAAGAGGCTTCGGCGTCCTGGTCGGCTTTCGCGCAAGAAAACTCGTCGCGGAATTCAGCGGCTCTAGACAGGAAATCGACCGCGGAGTCAAGGCTAATGCATGTCGCAGAGGTTTTGCGACAACGACATGCATCAAAAAACAATGCTCGAATCCCGGCCAAACGCCGCGATTCGACAGGACTCAGCGCGGGTCCTGCCCGCCCGCTCCCACCTTGAGCGGCGAGCGGCGATGCAGCAGGAGCAGCATGGTCAGCAATGTGCTGACGACGCCGATCGCGGCGATGAGGACGGCGTCCCAGTCGGTCCAGCCAGGACCTTCAAGGGGCTTGGCGTTGAACAAGGCGAAGGAATTGTAGCCCTGCTGGTGCGAGATCAGCAGGAAGCCGGTCAGATTGTTGCCGAGATGCGCGCCGAGACCGGCGCCGAGATTGCCGGTGGCATAGACCAAAAGCGTGAGCAGCAGGGCAAAGGCGCCGATCGAGACCAGGACGCAGGCATTGATGGCGAGCGTCGAGGCCGAGTTCCAGTGCAGCGACGTGAACAGCAGCCCCGGCAGCACCGCCCAGACCAGCGGGCTCCTGAAGCGACACGCCAAGCCACGCAGCAGATAGCCGCGAAACAGCATTTCTTCCGACGAGGTCTGCAGGAAGGCAAGCAGCACGATCGGGACAAGGAAGAGCAGCCAGGAGGAGAAGGCGATCGGGCCCCGCGCGATCTCCGGCTGCAGCCAATAGAGCAGCACCTCGGAGAACAGCGAGGTGATGACGACGGCGACCAGACCTTTGAGGAAATCGCCGCCCGCGATCCGCCTCCCGGCGCTGAAAAGCGCCGACAGCGGCTCGCCATGCAAGAAGCGCATCGCCGCCCACAGCCCGATCCAGATGCCGGCAAAGGAGGTCAGCGCGCTGAGGATACCGATCGGTGATGCCAGGAAGTCCTGCATGTACCGCCCGGTCGACGGACCGGGAAGACGCCAGACGATGTAGGCATAGGTGCCGGCAAACAGCACCGCGACGGTCATGGCCATCCAGAAGGCAATGACGATTGCCGTTCCAAACAGCAGGCGCAACAAGGTGGTTTTTTCGTTGGGCGAGCGCCGGTAGCGCTCGAACGCGGCATTTTCGATCGTCACGCGGCTCCCCTGCCGAAGGCTGTCGGGCCGCATGATCCAGGAGAGTGGTTACCGTGCAATTACCCTGTGGGTGAGCGCTGCGGTGCGTTCACGAAAACGGCCGCCATCGCCGGCGGCCGCTCTCATGATCCTTCACTGTCGGATGATCAGCGCATGACGTAGACGATGCGCCTTGTGCCCGGATCGACCAGCGCCGGCTGGTTGTTCACGTAGACATAGCGATAGTTGTAGTCCGGGATTTCGCGCAGCTCGACCGAGTCGGGCAGCGTGGCGCCCGTCACCACCTCGCCGTCGAGATAGACCGGATCGACCCGATGCGTGGTCACATAGGCGCCGACCTCGGCCGGCGGCCGGCCGATCGACTCGATGGCGTCGCCGTTGGAGACGATGGCGCCGGTATAGGTGTCCGTGGTGTAGACGTCATCGGTCGGCGGCGCCACGACGGCAATGTCGGCATCGGCCGGCCGGCGCGTCACGATGACACGGCTGCCGCCGAAATCGGCCGTCACATAGTCCGAATAGACCCAACCTTTGCCGTCGGCTTCGGCGATCGTGCACCATTTGCTGCCTTCGATGCAGCCGCTGAGCGTGGCCGACTGGCCAGCCGCCAGCACGCCGATGACCGGATATTGCGGGCCGGGGCCGGCGCGGACATTCAAGTCGGCCACCGCGGAGACGGGGGTATCGGCGAAAGCGGCGCCCGAGATGGTGAGCAGCGCACCGGCCAGCGCCGGAAACAATACGCGTTTCATGATTTTTCTCTCCGTTTCAACGCTCCCTCGGGCTTGGAAACGAAGCAGAGGCGTATGCGTTCCGGCTAAAGTCCCTTTCGCCCACTCACGAATTGTTCCCCGATTTTTCGCCTGACCGGTCAAAAGCGCGTGAACAGGCCCAGGTATCTCCGGCTTCCCAGCGTCATTTCCCGGACGATTTCGTCGCGAGCTGGGTGATGGCCTGTCGTTCAGGCACCAAGAAGAAGGGGCAAAATCTGGCCGATCGAGGCGCTTTTGCCCCGGCAGCCTCGCGCAACGGCATCAAGGATCACGGCAATCGCCATCCTTCATGCGGCATGCCCGCCACACCTGCCGCCTGATCGTCAGCAAATTGCCCTTCTTTCGCCAGTGTCGGGTGCCACGTCCCCCGCGAGGGCGGTGACAATCCAGCCTTTCGCTGGCAAATTCACAACCGGGACGTGATTCAGGCAACCAGGAGAACGACATGGCATTCTTTGCCAAAAGAAGGATTTTCGTGGCCGCCGCGGCGGTGGCGACGATGATAGGGATGGCGACAGGCGCGCAAGCCGCGCCCAGCTGTGGCAAGAATGGCGCCGGCTTCGATGCCTGGAAGCAAGACTTCGCCGCCGAGGCCAAGGCCAATGGCGTCGGCCAGAAGGGCCTTTCGGCACTCGCCGGCGCGACCTACGCGACGAGGACGATCGCCGCCGACCGCGCCATTCACAAGGCTTTCAGCGGCTCGGTGGAAAGCTTCATGCAGCGCCGTGGCGCCTCCGCGATCATCTCGAGGGGCCGCGCACTGAAGAAGGCGAACGCGGCGATGTTCGCCAATATCGAGCGGACCTATGGCGTGCCGCCCGGCGTCCTGCTCGCCATCTGGGGCATGGAGACCGGCTTCGGCGCTTCCATGGGCAACCAGAACACGGTCTCGGCCATCCTGACACTTGCCTATGACTGCCGCCGTCCGGACTATTTCACGCCGCATGCCATCGCCGCGCTCAAGCTGGTCGACCGCGGCGCGCTGAGCTCCTCCTCGGTCGGCGCCATGCATGGCGAGATCGGCCACACCCAGTTCCTGCCCGGAAACGTCTTGAAGTACGGCGTCGGCAGCGGAAACCTGCGCGACCGCAACACGGCGCTGGCCTCGACAGCCAATTTCCTCAAGGGCCATGGCTGGCAACCCGGCGCGAGCTATGAGGCCAATATGGGCGCGATCGCCGGCTGGAATTCAGCCAGCGTCTACCAGCAGGCCATCGCCCGCATCGCCGAGGCGATCGACGCCAACTGATAGGTCGCTTGTTCGACAGAAACGAAACCCGGCGGAGACGCCGGGTTTTTCATGATCAGCTACGCTGGAAATTGGCGATAACCCATATGCGATAGCCCTGCCCTCGAGGGGGAGATCGGCAGCTTCAGCCTCGACGGTTCCTCGCCGCCAGCGTCCGCAACCTCAGCCCGTTGAGGCGAATAAAACCTTCGGCGTCCTTCTGGTCGTAGGCGCCACGGTCGTCCTCGAAGGTGACCAGCGCATCCGAATAAAGCGTCTTCTTCGACTTGCGGCCGGTCACGATGACGTTGCCCTTGTAGAGCTTCAGGCGCACCGTACCCTCGACGTCTTCCTGGCTCTTGTCGATCATCGCCTGCAGCATCACGCGTTCGGGCGAGAACCAGAAGCCGTTGTAGATCAGCTCGGCGTAGCGCGGCATGAACTCGTCCTTGAGGTGGGCAGCGCCCCGGTCGAGCGTGATCGACTCGATCGCGCGATGGGCGGCGATCAGGATGGTGCCGCCGGGCGTTTCGTAGACGCCGCGCGACTTCATGCCGACGAAGCGGTTCTCGACGAGGTCGAGGCGACCGATGCCGTTGTCGCGGCCAAGGTCGTTCAGCGCCGCCAGCATGGTGGCCGGCGAAAGCTTCTTGCCGTTGAGCGCGATCGGATCGCCCTTGAGGAACTCGATCTCGATCTCGGTGACGACATCGGGCGCGTCCATCGGCGAGACGGTGCGCTGGTGCACGAATTCCGGCGGCTCGCTCCATGGATCCTCCAGCACCTTGCCCTCGGAGGAGGAGTGCAGGAGGTTGGCGTCGACCGAGAAGGGCGCCTCGCCGCGCTTGTCCTTCGCCACCGGGATCTGGTGCTGTTCGGCGAAGTTGATCAGGTCCGTACGCGACTTGAACGACCAGTCGCGCCAGGGCGCGATGACCTTGATGTCGGGATTGAGCGCGTAGGCCGAGAGCTCGAAACGCACCTGGTCGTTGCCCTTGCCCGTGGCGCCATGCGCGATCGCATCGGCGCCGGTTTCTTTCGCGATCTCGACCAGATGCTTGGAGATCAGCGGCCGGGCGATGGAGGTGCCGAGCAGATAGGTGCCTTCATAGACGGTGTTGGCGCGGAACATAGGGAAGACGAAGTCGGCGACGAATTCCTCGCGCACATCGACGATGCGGATATCTTTGATGCCCATCATCTCGGCCTTCTTGCGCGCCGGCTCCAGCTCGCCGCCCTGGCCGAGGTCGGCGGTGAAGGTGACGACTTCGGCGCCGAGTTCGGTCTGGAGCCATTTCAGGATGATGGAGGTGTCGAGGCCGCCTGAATAGGCGAGCACGACTTTCTTCACGTTCTTGGTCTTGGACATTTTGGCGGTTCCGCGGGAAAAGAGCTTCGCGGGCGAGGTATCACGGCCCTTCCGGACGGCGCAAGAGACGAACAGGTGCCTGCCGATGGCACAGGCTGGGCCAGATGTTTGCCCGGGCAGACGCTGGCGACGCAAAAATAGCGGCGTTATAGGGCTGCGCGATCCATCCCGAGGCGGCCATGTCCTTCATCCCCGATACTTCGACGCTCATCCAGTTCGCCATCGCCACTTTCATCCTGGCGATCACGCCGGGGCCGGACATGACGCTGTTCGTCTCGCGCACGCTGAGCCAGGGCCGCGCCACCGGCTTCGCCTCGATGGCCGGCGCGCTTTGCGGCACGCTGATCCACACCACGCTGGTGGTGGTCGGCGTCTCGGCGCTGATCGTCGCCTCGCCGATGGCCTTTTTCGCCTTGAAGATCTTCGGCGCCGCTTATCTGGTGTTCCTGGCCTGGCAGGCGGTGAGGAAAGGCTCGGCCTTTTCGCCGGAGAAGAGGACCGGACCGCAGGTCTCCCTGTTCCGTAGCTGGCTGGCCGGGCTCGGCGTCAACCTGCTCAATCCGAAGATCATCCTGTTCTTCATGACGTTCCTGCCGCAATTCGTCTCCGCGCACGACCCGCATGCGCCGGGCAAGCTGTTCTTCCTCGGCGCGACGTTCATCGTGCTGTCGATCCCGGTCACCGCGCCGATGGTGTTGGCGGCGGAAAAGTTCTCGGCGGCGATGAAGGCAAGCCCGCGCGTCACGCGCGTGGTCGACTACCTTTTCGCTGGCGTGTTTTCCGCCTTCGCGCTCAAGATCCTGACGGCGCAGGCGAAGTAGGGCGTCGCAAGATCGCCCTTCGACGATGCCGTGTCAGGCTCAAGCCTGGCGAACGACGGCGCCGATCACATTGACCAGCAGGCGCGCGGCGGTCAGCGCCGACAGGCCGTCGATGTCGGCGGGCGGATAGAGCTCGACGAGGTCGAATCCCGCAATCGTGGCCCGCTTGCCGAGACCCGCGATCAGGTCGATGACCTGCATATAGGTCAGGCCGCCGGGGGTGCGTGCCGCGACGCCCGGCATGACGGTTGGATCGAGGCTGTCGCAATCGAGGGTGACGACGACCCGGGCTCCTTGCGGAATATGCCGTAGGGCGGTTTCGGCGCCCTGGGCGTGAATCTCGCGCGCTGTGACGAAACGGCTGCCATAGCGCCGCGCCGCTTCGACGTCGGCGAGGCGCGCGCTGCCGACACTGCGCAGGCCGACCTGGACGATGCCGGCGACATGCGCCATCTCGCTCGCCCGGCGCATCGGGCTCGAATATCCGTGGCGTTCACCATGCACCTCGTCGCGCCAGTCGATATGGGCGTCGATCTGCAGGACCCAGACCGGTCCGCGATCCGCAAAGCCGGCAATGAAGGGAATGGTCACCGAACAGTCGCCGCCGATCAGGATCGGCACGGCCGACGCCGATACGATCTCGTGCGTCCTCGCTTCGATCCGCGCCCGGTTGCCGGCATTGTCACCCATCGTGGTCATGATGTCGCCGGCATCGACGCAGCAGGTTGGCTTGGCGTCGAAGAGCGGCCCGCCGAGATCGAAATCCCAGTGCTCGACCAGCGGAGCATCGTCCAGGCTCGCGGCACGGATGGCGTTGGCGGCCAAGGCGTGGCCGCTGCTGTCCTGGCCGGGATAGGAGCTGCCGTGGCCAGCCCCGAAGATCACCGCGCGCGGCATGCGGCCATCGTCGAGGCGATCGAGAAGGCCGAGAAAGGAGAGCGACGCGGCCATCACGGTTCCGGATCGAGCAGAGGCTCGCGGCGCCAGCTTCCGGCCCAGCGGCCGGCGAAGAGCCAGTAGAAGATGCCGCCGACCATGCCGCTGCCGAGGACGGCCAGCCTGGCGTTGGTCTCGGTGACGTCGAAATTGATGTCGGCGGTCCGGTGGACGAAGCCGAGGAAGATGCCCGCCACGACGGCGCCGGCTAGCGCGTAGAACAGCCAGTCGCGACGATTGAGCACTTCGCCAATCAGGATCACGACAGTCGCCGGCATGAAGGCGAAATAGGCGACGAACAGCGCCACGAAGGGCACGGAGAAATAGAGCGAGGCGGTGGCCGTCGGCTCGGGGTTGGCCGGCGTGTAGCCCAGATGCGCCAGGAACAACACGTTGAGGAAGGCGCTCGCCGCCAGCGAGGCGACGACATAGCCGGCCAGGATGGCGGCGAAGCGGACGAGATAGGCGATGATGCGCCTCACGCCTCGCCGTGTCCCGCGATCATCATGGCTTCGAGCGCCAGTCGATCCACCTTGCGCATGCGCTCGGACTCCGACTTCAACTGGCCGCAGGCGGCGAGGATGTCGCGGCCGCGCGGCGTGCGGATCGGCGAGGCATAGCCGGCATTGTTGATGTAGTCGGCGAACTTCTCGATCGTCTCCCAGTCCGAGCACTGGTAGTTGGTGCCGGGCCAGGGGTTGAAGGGGATCAGGTTGATCTTGGCCGGAATGCCCTTCAAGAGCTTCACCAGCGCCTTGGCGTCCTCGAGCGAGTCGTTGACGTCCTTCAGCATCACATATTCGAAGGTGATGCGCTTGGCGTTGGAGAGGCCCGGATAGGCCTTGCAGGCGGCGATCAGCTCCTTCAGCGGGAACTTCTTGTTGATCGGCACCAGAAGGTCGCGCAGATCGTCGTTGGTGGCGTGCAGCGAGATCGCCAGCATGACGCCGATCTCCTCGCCGGTGCGGGAGATTTCCGGAACGACGCCGGAGGTCGACAGCGTGATGCGGCGCTTCGACAGGGAGAGCCCGTCCCCGTCGGATGCGATCAGCAGCGCCTTCTTCACCGCCTCGAAATTGTAGAGCGGCTCGCCCATGCCCATCATGACGATGTTGGAAACCTTGCGTCCCTCCGCCGGCACGATGGCGCCGTCCGGCGTGTCGCGGTCGGGGAAATCGCCGAGACGGTCGCGCGCGGTGAGCAACTGCGCCAGGATTTCCTCGGTCGTCAAATTGCGCACCAGCTTCTGCGTGCCGGTATGGCAGAAGGAGCAGGTCAGCGTGCAGCCGACCTGCGAGGAGATGCAGAGCGTGCCTCGGCCTTCCTCGGGAATGTAGACGGTCTCGATCTCGACCGGGCGGCCAGCGCCACGCGGCGGAAAGCGGAACAGCCATTTGCGCGTGCCGTCGGAGGAGATCTGCTCCTCGACGATCTCGGGGCGCGCGACGGTGAAGTGCTTGTCGAGCTCGGCGCGCAGGTCCTTGGAAATGTTGAACATATGCGCGAAGTCGGAGACGCCGCGCACATACATCCAGTGCCAGAGCTGCTGGGCGCGCATCTTGGCCTGGCGCTCCGGCACGATGCCGGCGCCGACAAGCGCTTCGCCGAGCTCGGCGCGGGTCAGGCCGATCAGCGACGGCTTCTCGGTCGGTGTTGCGCGGCGCAAGGCGTCACGGGCGCCTTCGGCGGTAAGGTCAAGCGAAACGGTCATGGTGGCGCCAATATAAGCGATTTGCGGCCGATTTCAGCATCCGCCGGACAAGCAAGCGCGGCGCATAGCACAGCTTTGTCCGGGAGTCATGCGCCTGGAGGCTCAGGCGTCGTCTGTCGCCTCCTGCTTGCGGCGATGGCCGCTGACCTGCGCGCCGTCTTCCGGATGCAGGAAGAAGAACCCCGGAATGGGAAGCAGCGGGATGACCGCCGTCAGCAGGAACGCCCAGTGGAACTGGTTCGCCGTCGGCGCATGCGCCTGACCGGAGACGAGGCCGAGCACCATGGCCGCGATCGAGACGCCGAGCGAAACGCTGAGCTGCTGCAGCACGCCGCCCAGGCTGGTGGCGCGGCTGAGCTTCTCCGCAGGCAGGTCGGCATAGGACAACGTGTTGGAGGACATGAACTGCGCCGAACGGACGATGCCGAAGAAGAAGACATAAAGGCCGATCGCCCAATGCGGGGTGTCGGCGTCGAGCAGGGCAAACCCCGCCACGGCAAGAGAGCCGACCACCGCGCTGCCGCTCAAAACAGCCTTGAAGCCGAAGCGCCGCAACAGCGATGCCAGCAGCGGCCGCATCAGAAGCGCGCCGAAGCTGCCGACGAAGGTCAGCGAGCCGGAGGTGACCGGGCTCATGCCGAAGCCGACCTGCAGCATCAGCGGCAAGAGGAACGGCGCGCCGTTGAGGCCGATGCGGCAGAGGCCGCCGGCCAGTGTGCCGACCCAGAAGGAGCGGAACCGGAACAGCGTGAGATCCACCGCTGGCGCCGCGACGCGGCGCGCGTAGCGGCCGAAGGCGAGCAAGAGCAGAACCGATGCCGCAAGCACCAGCACGGTCGTCAGCGACGAGATCGTCGGCCGGCCGATGTTCTCGAGGCCGAATTGCAGGAGTGCTGCGCCCGCTCCCACCATCAGGAAGCCGGTGAAGTCGAAAGGCTGCGCCTCCTCGCCGTGGAAATCGTCGACGAAGCGCAATGCGGCGAAAATACCGATGAGGCCGAACGGCACGTTGACGTAGAAGATCCAGCGCCAGGAGGCGTAGGTGGTCAGGAGGCCGCCGAGCAGCGGGCCGATCACGGGCCCGATGATGGCCGGCAGGGTCATGTAGGTCATGGCGGTGATCAGCCCGCTGCGCGGAAAGCTGCGCAACAGGATCAACCGGCCGACCGGCGTCATCATGGCGCCGCCCAGTCCCTGCAGCGCGCGCATGGCGAGCAGCATGCCGACGCTGTCGGCCACGCCGCACAGGACCGAGCCGAGGGTGAAGGTGAAGAGCGCCAGCGCGAAGATCTTGCGGGCGCCGAACCGGTCCGCGAACCAGCCGCTGACCGGAATGAACACGGCCAGCGTCAGGATGTAGGTGGTGATCGCCAGGTTGAGCCTGACCGGGGTGGTGTCGAGGCTCTGGGCGATGGAAGGAATAGCGGTGGTGAGAATGGTGGAATCGAGCTGCTCCATCAGGAAGGCGATGGCGACGATCGACGGGATGATCAGCTTGAGCCGCGGGTCGCGCTCGGTCGCAAAGAGATGCTGTTCCAATTGTCCGCCAATTCCATGGTGCAGGAAGCGATGGCAGCCCTGAGCCATCCGCAATCAAACCGGCGATCACGTCGCGCGGTCCAGCCGGCCTGGACCCCCATCGCACCGGACTGCTTTATGTCCCGGCCGATGCGAAGCGATAGCTATTTCGACTGGCACAGAGGTCAACAAATTTTGACCCCCACCCGCGCCGGCGGATGGAACGCGACCGGTATTGCCGGCTGAAAATCGATCACATGTTCGTGTAGGTGTAACCGATCGAAGCGCATCCGCGAAGCTGGAAAGGGGCGACCATGCCCCTCAACAATGGGAGTTCTCCGGATGCATTCGATCAAGTTCGTTCTTATCGCAGGCTTCGTCGGTCTTTCCGCCTCGCAGGCACTCGCCGAAGACACGATGGGTTCCATGACCATGATGAAGGGTGGCCAGGTCACCGCCATCATGCCGGACGGCCACATGGGCACCATGATGCCGGACGCCAAGATGAGCGCCGACATGATGAAGATGGCCAAGCCGATCAAGCATTGCATGATGATGATCACCGACGCCAAGGGCAAAGCCTACATGATCGATACCTCGACCAAGAAGGCCCAGGCCGAATGTGAAAAAATGGCGATGTGACCTCGCCGATACCGCGCGCCGATCCTCCCCGTCGGCCGGGTATGCCGGCGGGTCATCGGCCATCCGGCAACATCTTTGCCAGGCCTTCTCCCGTCACCTTTCAAGCACCGTTCCTCGACCTTGCTGGCATAGCGGCGAGCCTGCCCCGCGGGTTGATCGGCCCGGCGAGTGTGCTAGGGCGGGTGACCATCAAGAGGGCGGACATGGCCGGCATATCCCGAAAATACCGCATGCTGCGGCGCTCACAGGCGATGTGGGTGTCCCGGCGCGTCTGGCAGCCGCGGCTGGTTTTCTGGGCCGGCGCCATATCGATCGGCCTGATCAGCGTGATGTTCGCCTTGCTCGCCGACCGGGCGCAGGCCCTGTTCCACGCGATGACCGGCAATGACGGCGGCTGGCGTTTCTATCTGCCGCTGGTCGTGACCCCGCTCGGTTTCGTCCTCTGCGCCTGGCTGGCGCATTCCTTCTTCCCCGGATCGCAAGGCAGCGGCATTCCGCAGGCGATCGCGGCGCGGCATCTGCGCGACGAGGACGATCGCGGCCGCCTCCTGTCGCTCAGGCTGGTGGCGGGCAAGATCGCGCTCACCATCATCGGCCTCGCCTGCGGAGCCTCGATCGGCCGCGAGGGGCCGACGGTGCAGGTCGGCGCCTCCGTGATGCTGCAGGCGGCGCGCTGGGGTGGCATGGCGCAGGCGCGTGGCCTGATCCTGGCCGGATCCGCCGCCGGCATCGCCGCGGCCTTCAACACGCCGCTCGCCGGAATCGTCTTTGCCATCGAGGAAATGGGCCGCGCCTACGAGGCGCGCACCAACGGACTGGTGCTGACGGCGGTGATCCTGGCCGGCCTCGCTTCGCTGGGACTGCTTGGCAACTATACCTATTTCGGCGTCGCCAAGGACACCGTCGCCTTCGCCACCGACTGGCCGCTGGTGCTGGCTTGCGGCATCATCGGCGGCGGTGTGGGCGCGCTGTTTTCGCTGCTGGCGCTGAAGGTCATGCGGCGCATCCGGCGCTGGAACGCGTTGCAGCCGCTGCCGCGCACGCTGGTCGTGGCGGCCATCTGCGGGCTGGCCGTGGCCGCCATAGGCATTGCTTCCGGAGGCCTGACCTTCGGCACCGGTTACACGCAGGCGCGCGGCGCGATCGAAGGCGCGCCGCTGCCGGCCCTCTTCTTCGTCGAGAAGTTCGCCGCCGGCCTGTTGTCGATGGTGTCGGGCATCCCGGGCGGCCTCTTCGCGCCGTCGCTGGCGGTGGGCGCGGGGCTGGGCAGCACGCTCGGCCTGGTCTTCGGCACGGCCACCGGCACGGCGGCGCTGCTTGGCATGGCCGGTTATTTCGCCGGCGTCGTGCAGGCGCCGATGACGGCCTTCGTCATCATCCTCGAAATGACCGGCAACCACGACAACGTGATCGCTCTGATGTGCGCGGCGATGCTGGGCTACGGCACGGCAAGGCTGATCTCCAACGAACCGCTCTACCATGCGCTGTCGCGTGTCTTCATCGCCGAGGCGATCCGGCGGCGGCGGGCCGAAACGGGCGAAGCGGTCAAGGCGTAGCGGCTTCGACGACGGGTCGTCACAACACCCAGCGGAACGCGCGCCGGAGTTCGGCGGTGCCGTCTCTGTCGTACCAGCGGCCATGCGCGATTATCACGCGTTCAGGCCGCCAGGCGAGCATCTGATGGACCGCCAAGCGCAATGCCTTACGGCGGCGGAAGAAACTCAACCGCATGTCGATCGGCGCCTTGCCATCCGGATCGGCGGCGCCGGCCAGCCGGACGAGGAGCCTGAAGAACCAGCCGTGCATGCGTTCGGGTTCAAAATTCTCGATCAGGTCGGTGAGAATCAGCGTTTGCGAGGCGCGGTGAAACAGAACGGCCTCGGTGAGGGCATCGCCGCGCACGACCAAGAGGTCGACTTCGCCAGGCCAGGGCGAGCCGTGTCCCACCAGCAGCCGATCCACCGCAATCGGGCGCTTCGCCCGTTGCTGCAGGCCGCGCACGGCCAAGACCTCCGCGTTGGGCATGACGGCCTTCCAGTCGGGCAGCCACCAATAGTGGAGGGAATTTGGAGCAACCAGAAAGCGGACCGGGCCCAAAAGCTCGATTGCTGACCGAAGCGCGGGAGTAAGCGCCACCGGCGAGTGGAGGATGAGGTCGCCGCTGCCAAGTCGCACGACCGTCATGCGGGTGGTGAAAGGAATCTCCAGCGGACCAACGCCAAAGCCGATCCGTGGCCCATCCACGATCCACAGGTCGCGAGCGACGGGTTTCAGGACATTGATCGGCTCATAGAGATCGAGACCGGATCTATCCGCGGGCTGTTCCTGGGGCATGGCTACTCGCCAAATAACTCGAAGCGCGATCCGGTCAGCCGAAACGATCCGGCGCCCCGGAGCCATATGGGGCGCTTTCGTCGGCAGGAAAGTGGGTCGCCTCACGCATCGCCAGCCACTCGCGAACGGCAATGCGGATCACATCCATGCGCCCGAGCTTCATCCGCGCCGCAATCGTCGACAGCGCTATCTCGGTGGCCTGGTCGAACGACATGGACGCGGAGTCGCGCAGCATCGCCGCGGCGCGAAAATCGGCGAACCGCGCGTCCTCGCCCAGGCCGGTTTCGCCTTCATCCGCCCCTCTGTTCGCCGTCGCCGACGGTTTTTCCGGAGTTGCGGTGTCGTGGTCCCGGATCGCGACAAGGCGATCGCCTCTTATCGTAACCGTGACGAGGCGTGATCCCTGCGGATAGTATCTGGGCAAGGCGGCGGCCTGATCGGCGACGATGGCGCCCTTCCATCCGCACAGCTCGCCGCCGAGCAGCCAGTTCTCCTGCTCGCCATTCGTCATCACGGCGATGTATTCTCCATCGCAGGGATAACCGATAAGTGCGATCTCCTCGTAATCTTCCAATCTGCGCAATCGACCAGGTCCCCTGTCTGGATACCGGCTCCAGGGTCGAAGCCGGGCTTCATTCCTCTTTTCGCGGAAACGGCCCGGCACCCCCAAGCCGAGATACCGGGCCGTCGGGAAGCGCCCGCGCGCAGCGCTTCCCGAATCACCCGGGGCCGCTGATCCGCGGCAGCGTCTCGTTGGCGCAGGCGATCAGCGGCACGGTCAAATTCTGCAGCCGCGCTTGCGACATCCACAATTGGCGATGCTCCTGCGACAGGCCCTTCATCGCGGTGCGGGCCGCCGAGGTGATCTCGAATGCCCCGCATGAGGCGCACTGGAATTCCACCTTGCGGGGCGTGACGTCGGCTTCCAGGGCCGCTCCCGCGCAGACCGGGCAGGTGGAAGGATAATACCGCCTTTCGAAGGACAGGATGTTCATCGCGCGGGCCTCTCCAGCGGCATGCGGCATCGGCGGGTCGCGAGTTCCAACGGCAAGTGCATTCTTTCTCCTCCCTCCGCTCCGGGGTTGTGCGATCAGCCCCTTATCCTGGGCGCAGCGCTCCTGCGCGTGGCGACCTCGATCTGTTTTGCTTCCACTTCGAGCCGATCCGGCGCGGCGGATCCCATCAAGGCGTAGGCTGTCCCTCCAGATTGCCAATAAACCGTCGGCACGCGGCCATCGGTGGCCGGCGTCGGGGGAACGGCGTCCTCGCCATTCATCGGAGCGGCCACAAGCGTGATGCGCCCGACGCTCGGCGTATCGGCCGTCACGACCAGGCTCTGCTGTCCGTTCCAGGGCTGCACCTGGACATCCGTGACCACCCATGCCGACGGCAGCGTCGGCATGCTGACGTTGACGGCGCCGACCAGCCGCTGGATCTTTTCCTGCTTGAGCTCGGTGCCCTTTTCCGGACCGGCATTGAGCTGCGCGACCCGCAGCGCATCCCGCGCGGCCAGGATGAAGGTTTCATCCGCGATCTTGCCGCCCTGGCGAAGCGGCACGGTGAGCGAGTTGGCCGACCACCCGATCGCGACCAGCGCGACGGCGGCGACCTGAAGCCTGAACAGGGCAAACATCCGCCCGCGGCGAAACGCCCCTTCGAGCTGCCTCGCCTTGTCGACCGTCGCGCCGGGCGGAAACAATCGCCGGGGCTGGGCGTCGCGCAATGCGTCCATGCGCTGCGCATGGGCAAAGACCTCCGCCGCCAGCTCCGGCTCCCGGGCAAGCCGGGCTTGCAGCTCGGATCGCCGCGACGGCGACAGCTCGCCGTCCAGCAGGCGGCCGATATCCTGTTCGGAAATGCGACTATCGGGCCACATCTCGCCCTCCAATGATCTTCAAATGACGGGCGGCCCCGTCATCCATATTTTCCATGTTGTGCTTCAAGGCGGCGCGAGCCCGGCTGAGGCGGGACATCACGGTTCCGGTCGGCACGCCCAGCAGTTCGGCCGCCTCGGAATAGGTAAAGCCAAGCACCCCGACCAGATGGAGTACTTCGGCCTGGTCGGTCGGCATCCGGGCCAGAGCCTTGCTCACGTTGGAGAGTTCGGCGCTATGTTCCTGCGGCGGCGGCGATGCCGCATCCGACATCCCCGCGATGGAGGCCAACCGCTTCCTATCGGCGCTGGCCCGACTGGCGCTGGTGAAGAAAGTGTTGCGGACAATCCTGATCAGCCAGGGCAGCAGCGGCCGGGCCGGGTCGTAGCCGCCGGCCATCGACAGCGCACGGGCGAGAGCTTCCTGCACCAGGTCATCGGCGTCGGAATCATTGCCGGTGAGCACGCGGCCGTAGCGCCACAGGTCCTCCAGATGCGGTATGACGTCGAACTTCGCTTTCATCCCGTCTCATGCCGCCCGTCTCATGCCGCGTCGACGCGAGCCGGGCCTAACCTTAGCGCGCCATCCGGCCAAAAAGCCGGTATTGATAAATCGGCCCAGCGGTCAGGGACAGGGGACAGGCAACCGCTGGGCCGGATGGGAGCGTGCTCCTCCCGACTGCAAGCCCTGAAAGACACTCATCCCCAGTGCTTGCCGCCGCTCCCTGTTTCCGACGTGGCCTTGTGCATGGCGGCCACTTCAAAGAGCGTTCTCCCTCTTTGCCTCATCTACCGGACTTGGCCGGAAACTATTCCATCCGGTCATGCGATTTTTTGGGACGCTTGGCCGAGGGCGAATTCCAGGCGGGAAGGCGCGCCCACACGACATCGCCGATGCCGCAGGCCGGGAGAACCGGCCGTTCGGGAGCAAGGACAAGGCCGAATGGCAAAAAGGCCGGGCGTGCGGCCCGGCCTTCGCGTCAAATCCAGATGTCGTCTTGGCTTATTTGCACTTGGCGATCGAGGCCAGCGCGGCCGAGATGCCCTTCAGCGAGAAGACGTAGGAGGTGGGGTTGCCGCGACCGGACTTCGCCTGCACCTTCATGTCGGTGCCGGTCTTCATGGCGGCGATCAGCACCGGCTCTTCCGCCGCGTTCTCGACCCAGGCCGACTTGCCGCGGGTGAACATGGAGAAGGTCTTCTTGTCGATGGTTACGGTGGCCTTCGAGCCTTCCTGGAAGTTGTAGCCGGCGATGAATTGCGGCTCATAGGAGACCTGCTGACCGGGCCGCTGGCTGACGAAGAAGAACATGTCGCCATGATCGAGCGACGGCGGCTGCTTGTCGGTGGGCACGGTCAGCACATAGCAGACCTTGCCGGCCTTCGACTGATAGCTGTAGGTGCCCCAGGCGTTGTGCTGGCCGATCTTGGTCGCTTGCTGCGCCAGCGCCGGCGCCGCGAAGCTGGCCGCCAGGACCAGGCTGGAAATTGTAGCAATCAATCCGCGCATCGTTCTTCCCGTATTCCAAATAGAGCGGAGGCGGGCCGCCTGGCGTCCTGCCGTCGCTTCATTTTGATTTAATCAGGGTTACCAAACGGTGAATTGTCCTCAAGAAAAGGAACTCACCCCAGGAAACCGCCACCATTCGCGCCGCCACCGTCGAGGGTGGCTGGCGCGACGTCCCGGGGCGAACTTGGATGCCACGAAAACGGCAAGAGTTTGTCATCTTCCGTGAACGGATTCGCCATTGGGTTGCGAAGGCGGGATCAGCCTTTGTCGGCCAATGCGTCCTTGGCGGCCTGCCTGTGCGCCGGAGTGATATGGGCGCTGACGGCCGTGATCGCGGCGGTCAGCACGGCAATGTCGTCCGTGAAGCCGATGCCGACGACGAAATCGGGAATGAAATCGAACGGCAGGACGAAATAGCCGAGCGCCGCGAGCAGGATGGCCTTGGCGCGGAGCGGCGTGTCCTTGTCCATGGCGCAGTAATAGGCGGCGATCACTTCGTCCATGAATGGAATCTGCCGCGCCGCCTTCTTGGCGGTGCGCCAGAATTTCTCGCGCACCTCGCCTTCGCTGGCGAGCTTGTCGCCGAAGCCGAAGAAATCGAAACCGGTACCTTGCGCCATCGATTCGCTCCTTGGCCGCGCGTGCACGTCGTTGGCGCGCCGACCACCGCGAGATGTGGTGAAAACGCCGGCGCGCTACAAGAGCGTCAGCCGAAATACCGGTTCATGCGCTTGGCGAGCTCGACATCGAGCGCCGTCACGCCGCCGGCGTCATGCGTGTTCAGCGTCACGTCGACGGTCTTGTAGACATTCGACCAATCCGGGTGGTGGTCCATCTTTTCGGCGGCCAGCGCCACGCGGGTCATGAAGGCGAAGGCCTCGGAGAAATTCTTGAAGACGAAGCTGCGCTTGATGGACGCACCGTCGGCGGAGAGCGACCAGCCGCCGAGCTCGGCCAGAGCCGTGGCGATCGCGTCCTTGCTGAGTTTTTCCCTGTTCATGTCCGGTCCCTGTGCTATTCGGAGGTACTCCAACCATAGCGCCGGATCGATGAGCGCAAAGCCCATAAAATCCGTTCTGTTCGTTTGCCTCGGCAACATCTGCCGCTCGCCGCTCGCGGAGGGCGTGTTTCGCGCTGTCCTGACCGAGCAGGGCAAGGACCTTGCGCTTGATTCGGCGGGGACCGGCGGCTGGCATGCCGGCGAGCAGCCCGACGGACGCTCGATCGCGGTGGCCGCGCAGCATGGCGTCGACATTTCGGGACAGAGGGCGCGCAAGGTGCTGCCGGAGGATTTTTCGCGCTTCGACCTGATCCTCGGCATGGACAAGGCGAATGTGCGCGACCTCAAGGCGCTGGCGCCGCCGGCCGCGCGCGACCGGGTCCATCTCTATCTCGATTTCGCGACGGGAAAGGCCGGCGACGTGCCGGATCCCTATTATGAGGGCGCCGAGGCGTTCGCTTCGGTCTATCGCATGATCCGCGAGGCGTCGGAGGCGCTGGCGAAGCGGCTCGGGGTCAGCGCTTCGCCGACCAGCGGCCAGGCCTCCTCGACGATGTAGGGGCCGCCGCCGACCGAATCGCGCGACGACATCAGGACGAAGCGGCCGACACGGAACGGCAGCGCGGCGAAGTTGCCGCGCGCCGAAAGATATTGCGCGACATCGAGCGGGCTGGAATTGCGCAGGCGCGCCAGAGTCACATGCGGCGAGAACTTGCGCGGGTCTGCCGGCAGGCCGAGCCGCTGGCAGATGCGATCGATCTCGCCCTGCAGCGCCGTCAGGTCGGGCGAGGCCGCCACGCCTGCCCACACCGCGTGGGGCTTCTTGCCGCCGAAGGCGCCAACGCCCGAGAGCGTCATCTGGAACGAGGGACGGTCCACCCTGTCGAGGGCGTTGGCGATCTCGTCGGCGACATGGCCTTCGACATCGCCGATGAAACGCAGCGTCAGATGGTAGTTTTCGACATCGATCCAGCGCGCCCCGGGCAGCCCACCCCGCAGCAGGGACAAAGAGAGAGCGGCGTCACGCGGAATTTCGAGGGCGGTGAAAAGACGTGGCATGTGAAGCCTCCTGTCCTCGAATCGAAACTCTCAGCCCTAGCGAATCATCGATATCGGCGCGGGGCAAGCGGTTTGTTGTCCACAAGGTTTCCCCGGCGGAAAGCGTGGCATTGCGGACTCATGACGGTCCCCCATTGTCGGCGATCGCTTTTTCGACCGCCGGGAGGATGCGCTCCACCATGACGTCGACACCCCTGGGGTTGGGGTGCATGCCGTCCTCGATCTGCAAATCCGGATGGCCGGCGACGCCGTCGAGGAAGAACGGATAGAGCGGAACGCCGTATTTCGCGGCAAGTCTTGGGTAGATGGCATCGAAAGCCTTCTGATAGTCGGCGCCGAGATTGGGCGCGGCGCGCATGCCGGCGAGAAGCACCGGAATGTCGCGCTGCTTCAGCTTGCCCAGCATGGCGTCGAGATTCTTCTCGGTGATCTCGGGCGAAAGGCCGCGCAGCATGTCGTTGGCGCCGAGTTCGAGGATCACCAGCCTGGTGCCGTCCGGCACCGACCAGTCGAGCCGCGCCAGCCCGCCGCTCGAGGTATCGCCCGACACGCCGGCATTGGCGACGGCGACGTCGCGGCCTTTCGCTTTCAACGCCGCCTGCAGCCTGTCGGTGAAACCCTGGCCGGGACCAAGGCTGAAGCCCGCCATCAGGCTGTCGCCGAAGCCGACGATGGTGAAGGTGTCGGCGCGCGCCGACGAAATGGCGCCGCAAAGGGCAAGGACAAGGATGAGGGCTGCGGCAAAACGGTGTTTGAAAGCCATGCGGCGAGCCCCATATGACCGAAACAATCCAAGGGAGGAGATACGAGCCGTCTCCTTTTTCCACATATAGGGTGCTTTCATTGTGACAGAAGCGGCCATCACGCTGCGGGACGTGTCGTTGACGCTCGGCGAGGGCGCGTCCTCCGTTCACGTGCTGAAGGGCGTGAGCCTCGATGTGGCAGCCGGTGAGGCGACCGGCATCGTCGGCCCGTCAGGCTCGGGCAAGTCGACCTTGCTCATGGTTCTTGCAGGTCTGGAACGGGTCGATTCGGGCACGGTCCGGATCGCCGGCGAACTCATCAACGGCAAGAGCGAGGACCAGATTGCATCGTTTCGTGGGCGAAACATTGGCATCGTCTTCCAGTCGTTCCACCTCATTCCCAACATGACGGCGCTCGAAAACGTCGCGGTGCCGCTCGAGCTTGCCGGCCACTCCGACCCGTTCGGCGTGGCCGCGCGCGAGCTGGCGGCGGTCGGATTGAGCGACCGTGTGACGCACTATCCGGGCGAGCTTTCCGGCGGCGAGCAGCAGCGCGTGGCGATCGCCAGGGCGCTGGCGCCGTCGCCGCGCATCCTCATCGCCGACGAACCGACCGGCAATCTCGACCAGGCGACGGGAAAGCAGATCGCCGACCTTCTGTTCGCCAAGGCGGCGGAACGCGCCATGACGCTGGTGCTGGTCACGCATGACCCGGTGCTCGCCGCCCGCTGCGCGCGCCAGGTCTCGATGCGTTCGGGGCGGATCGAGGATGCGCCGAAGCCGTTGAGGATACCCGCCTGATGCGGACCTTGAAGCTTGCCGTCCGCTTCTCGCTGCGCGAGATGCGCGGTGGCCTGTCCGGCTTCATGATCTTCCTTGCCTGCATCGCGCTGGGCGTCGCGGCGATCGGCGGCGTCAATTCGGTGGCGCAGGCGATCTCCGCCGGCGTCGCCGATCAGGGTCAGACGCTGCTTGGCGGCGATTTGCGCTTCCAGATCAACCAGCGCAGCGCATCCGATGCCGAGCTCGGCTTCATCCGGAGCCTCGGCACGGTCTCGCAGACTTCCGGCATGCGTTCGATGGCGCGTCTGGAGAACGGCTCGGACCAGGCCCTTGTCGAGGCCAAGGCCGTCGACGACGCCTATCCGCTCTACGGTGCACTGGAAACCGACCCGGCGCTGCCGAAGGAGCAATTGTTCGGTGAACGGTCCGGCGTGTTCGGCGCCGCCGCGCCCGACCTCTTGTTCGACCGGCTCAACCTTCATATCGGCGACAGGCTGAAGCTCGGCAGCGCCACTTTCGAGCTGCGGGCCCGACTGGTCAGCGAGCCGGACGCGGTGTCGGACGGTTTCGGCTTCGCGCCGCGACTGATGATCTCGCGCGACGGCCTTGCCGCGTCCGGACTGGTGCAGCCCGGCAGCCTGGTCGAGAACGCCTATAAGGTAAGGCTGCCGGACGGGACGTCCGAAGCGCGGATCAAGGAGATCCAGGCCGAGGCGGCGAAGGATTTCCCTCAGGCCGGCTGGTCGATCCGCACGCGCAGCAACGCCGCACCCGCGCTCTCCGCCAATATCGAGCGTTTCTCGCAGTTCCTCACCCTGGTCGGCCTGACGGCGCTGGTGGTCGGCGGCGTCGGCGTGGCGAACGCCGTGCGCGCCTATCTCGACGGCAAGCGCGGCGTCATCGCCACCTTCAAGAGCCTCGGGGCCTCGGGCGGCTTCGTCTTCACGGTCTATCTCGTCCAGATCCTTCTGATTTCGGCCTTGGGCATCGTGCTCGGGCTGGTCCTGGGGGCCGCGATGCCGTTCGTGGCGAGCGCGCTCCTGCAATCGGTCATCCCCGTGCCGGCGCAAGGCGGCTTCTATCCCGGCGCGCTCGCCATGGCGGCGCTCTTCGGCCTGCTGGTGACGCTCGCCTTCGCGCTGCTGCCGCTCGGCCGCGCCCGCGACGTGGCGGCAACCGCGCTGTTCCGCGAAAAGGGGTTCGAGAGCCGCGGCCTGCCGCGCCTGCCCTACGCCGCCGCCGCGCTGGCGATCGTCGCGATGCTGGCGGCGCTCGCGATCCTGTCGGCCAACGACCACCGCATCGCCTCCATCTTCGTGGGCGCCACGGTCTTTGCCTTCCTGGTGCTGCGGCTGGTGGCGGTGCTTGTGCAGTGGGCGGCGAAAAAGAGCCCGCGTGTTCGCTCGGTTTCGCTGCGACTGGCGCTCGGCAACATCCACCGTCCGGGCGCGCTGACGCCGTCGGTGGTGCTCTCGCTCGGCCTCGGGCTCACGCTGCTGGTGACGCTGGCGCTGATCGACGGGAATCTCAGGCGACAGATCTCCGGCAGCCTGCCCGAGCGGGCGCCGAACTTCTTCTTCGTCGACATCCAGAGCGGCGACGTCGATGCCTTCGCGGGCCTGATCGGCAAGGAAGCGCCGCAGGGAACGCTGGTCAAGGTGCCGATGCTGCGCGGTCGCATCATGGCGCTGAACGGCGTCGACGTCGGTAAGCTGAAGGTCCCGGCCGATGGCGCCTGGGTGCTGCGCGGCGACCGCGGCCTGACCTATGACGCCAGGCAGCCGGAAAACGCGACGCTGACCGAAGGCGCGTGGTGGCCGCAGGACTATTCCGGCGAGCCGCTGGTGTCGTTCTCGGCCGAGGAAGGCAAGGCGATCGGGCTTAAGCTCGGCGACACGGTGACCGTCAACGTGCTCGGCCGCAACGTGACGGCGAAGATCGCCAATTTCCGCCAGGTGCAATGGGAGACGATGGGCATCAACTTCGTCATGGATTTCTCGCCCAACACCTTCGCCGGGGCGCCGCATGGCTGGCTGGCGACGCTGACCGACAGACAAGCGACCACGGCCGATGACGCGCGCTTGCTCAACGCCGTCACGCGCGCGTTTCCGGCGGTGACGACGGTGCGCGTCAAGGATGCGCTCGACATCGTCAACCGGATGGTGGCGCAGTTGGGCACGGCGATCCGCGCGGCCGCGGGCGTGGCGCTGATCGCCTCGGTGCTGGTGCTCTCCGGGGCGCTCGCCGCCGGCAACCGGGCGCGCATCCACGACGCGGTGGTGCTGAAGACGCTCGGCGCGACACGGCGGACGCTGATTGCGGCCTTCTCGCTGGAATATGCGCTGATCGGCCTCGCGACCGCGCTGTTCGCGCTTGCCGCCGGCGGCATCGCCGCCTGGTTCGTCGTCGCGCGCATCATGACGCTGCCGTCGCATTTCATGCCGGAAGTGGCCGTCGCGACGATCCTGGTTTCGCTGACGGTCACCGTCGGCATCGGCCTTGCCGGCACCTGGCGGGTGCTCGGCCACAAGGCGGCGCCGGTGCTGCGCACCCTGTGACGGAAGGGCCGGCGGCCGCCTGCCCGGTTAAATCTTTGTAAGAATGCCGGCCGGAGGGCCTGAAAACCGACCTTTTGCCTTCTCACAAAGCGTTACGGCCCGTTACCGTCTTGTTCTTGACGCCAAGAACCATCATATTTCGCGACAGGCATGCTGGAGCTCCGCCAGCGGCGCCTGGTCCTGAACGGGTCATTCCCAGAGGGACCTGTCACCGGACGGGGCAGAAGCAACAGAGGATTTCCAATGGCTGATCCCATTCGCAACTACCAGACGTCCGCCGCCCCCGGCGCGCGCGTCGATATCGATCAGGGCCTGCGCGCCTATATGATCAAAGTCTACAACCTCATGGGGCTCGGCCTTTTGATCACCGGCCTTGCCGCGTGGGGCGCCTTCCATCTCGCCGTCACGGGCGACGGCCAGCTGACCGCCTTCGGCCAGCTCATCTATGCAAGCGCGTTCCGCTGGGTCGTGATCCTGGCGCCGCTCGCCGCCGTGATGTTCCTGTCGTTCCGCATCCAGTCGATGAGCGTGGGCGCGGCGCAGACCACGTTCTGGGTCTATGCCGGCCTTGTCGGCCTGTCGCTGTCGACGATCTTCCTCGTCTACACCGGCACCAGCATCACCCAGACCTTCTTCGCCACGGCCGCGGCCTTCGGCGGCCTGTCGCTCTACGGCTACACGACCAGGCGCGACCTGTCGGCGTTCGGCTCGTTCCTGGTCATGGGCGTGATCGGCCTGCTGATCGCGATGCTGATCAACATCTTCCTGCAGTCGTCGGCGCTGGCCTTCGCCATCTCGGCGATCGGCGTGCTGGTCTTCGCCGGTCTCACCGCCTACGACACGCAGCGAATCAAGGAGATGTATTTCGAGGGAGACGTCGCGGACGTCGCCGGCCGCAAGGCGATCATGGGCGCGCTGCAGCTCTATCTCGACTTCATCAACCTGTTCATGTTCCTGCTGCAGTTCATGGGCGACCGCCGCTAAAGGCCGTTATCCGGTCTCGCTGGACCATAGATTTGCGAAGGGCGGCCCAATGGCCGCCCTTTCCTTTTGTGCGCTCCTCTGCTGTCATTGAGGCAGAAAACAGAACTGCACAAATTATGAGCAATATCTCAATCAGAGCCGCCATCCCGGCCGACCTCGATCGAATCACCGAAATCTATGCCGATGCGGTCGCGCACGGCACGGCGAGCTATGAGCTGGAACCGCCCAGCCGTGCTGAAATGGGCGATCGATTCGAGGCCCTGGCGGCGGGCGGCTTTCCTTATCTCGTCGCGGAAAAGAACGGCGCCGTGCTGGGCTATGCTTATGCCGGACCATTCCGGCCGCGTCCCGCCTACCGATTCGTCGTCGAGGATTCGGTCTATGTCGCGCCCGAGGCCAAGGGCCAAGGCGTGGGTTCCCTGCTGATGCAGGCGCTGATCGAGACGGCACGCAAGGCAGGCTTCCGCCAGATCATCGCGGTCATCGGCGACGGCCACGCCGATAGCGCTTCGGTGCGGCTGCATGAGAAGCTCGGGTTCCGCCATTCCGGGCGCCTGGAAGGCTCGGGCTACAAGCACGGGCGCTGGCTGGACACAGTGTTCATGCAGTTGCCGCTGAATGGCGGCGCGGAACTGCCGCCGGACCCGGAATCGCTGCCGGAGCGGAGATTTCGCGAAGGTGGGGAATTGAGGAATTGAAGAATTGGAGAAAAGGCATTCAGAACGGCCTTGGCCGCCTTATTCCTTTCCTCCAGCTCTTTAATTCCCCTTTAGCTCATGCCTCGACGAGCTTCAGCTTGGCATCGAACACGCCAAGCACGCGGCCGAGCTCCTGGCCCCGTTTCAGGATACGGCCGCCGGCGGCGATGACCGCGAAAGCGCCTTGGCGGCGCGCCAGCCTGGGGTCCTTGACGATCTGGAACAGCGGCACTTCGCTGGCCCGCCGGAAGACGGAAAAGACAGCGCGATCAGTAAGATGATCGATCGCATAGTCGCGCCACTCATTTGCCGCCACCATGCGCCCGTAAAGCCTCAGGATCTGGTCGAGTTCGCGCCGGTCGAAGCGTACCGGCTGGTCGAGGCGCGCGCTGCGCGCCTCGTGCAACGGGATCAATATTCCGGATGCTTCCCCATCCTCCGTCCCGCTGCTGTGATCGGTCATGCCTCGATCCTTCGATTGAATCATGCCAGCCAAGGTTCGCGCTTTCGCGACGCAATTGCAAGGCCCGGCTAAGCATACCGCCCTCACGCGGTTTCCCAAACGTCCAGTCACGTTTGCAAAACGCATGTTGGAATTGGTGATGCTTTGCCACAATGTCGCCACAAATTATCCGCGCTCATGCCCCAATGTCCGACGAATTTACCGGCGTTGCCTGAGACGGTTCGGTCCGGCACCGGCTCGTAAACCCCAAGCCCCCCGCCCACGGGTCAGCGTCGGATCGAACCAACCTCGGTTTTTCCTTGGAAAAATCAGGTGCGACGATCCCAAAACCTGAATGACCGGCGTCAGAAGCAAGCTGACGCCGGTTTTTTATTGTCCGTCTTCCCCCATGGGTCAGCAACCGGTTCGCGAAGCGAATTCGTCGTGCCACCGGCATGGTGAAAGGCGGTGAACGTCGGGACCCGGCGGAGCAGCGAAGACCTGGCCGGGCTGGATCGCCGCGCAGCGCAGGGACGGCTGAGGGGTTCCAGCGGCGTGAAGCGAAGGGTGTTCCCTGCAGCACCCTTCATTCGCCGCCCTCGGCGACACCTTCTAGCGCAAGGGGCAGGGAAGGACGCGCTAAAGCCGATCCGGTTTGTGGATGAGGGCGGCGCCAAGGATCGGCCCGGGCAAGCCGTCCTTGCCGACCGATTGCAGCAGCACCGCGCAGCCGCCCTTCTTGGCTATTTCGGTCATCGGCAGTTCGTAGCGCTGCGCCTTGCCGTGCCACATGCCGGCGGTCTGGATGTCGGAGACGGCGTTCCAATAGGTCAGGCTGCGGCCGCTGTTTTCGCCTTGGCCGATCTTCACTATCTGCGGAGGATCGAAATAGACGATCACGACGTGGGCATCCGTGGGGCCGCCGCCGGCGTCGCCCGCGTCGATCATGACGCGGTCGCTGGTGCGGCTGACCTTGATGGGGACCCGCATGCCCTCGCCGGTCCTGTCCATTCGGGCCAGCGCGCCATTGACCTCCTTGCGGCTGGCGCCGTTGACGTGGCTGCGGCCGTTGATGACGGCTTGCGGCGTGTAAACCGAGCGGCTGCCGAAGGCGCGCATATAATCATACTGACGTTCGGTGTTCTCCTTGGTGCTCAGCGTGTCCTGCCAGCCGAGATAGTCCCAGTAATTGACGTGGTAGGCGAGCGCGACGATGTCGTCCTTGCCGGCGAGCTCGGCGAAGAACTCGTCGGCCGGCGGACAGGAACTGCAGCCCTGGCTGGTGAACAATTCGACCACGCCCAAAGGCTTTCCGCTTTGGGCGCTGGCAGTCGGCAACTTGTCGATCGCGGCCTCAGGCTCGGCCGCCAGAGCCACGCCGCCCAACGCTGTAAGGGCCAGCGCAAGTGCAGCAAGCCGCAGTCGTCCTCGAAATGCCATGACTTTTCCAATTCTCACCGGTGACGCCGGCCTTGTTCTGATTGCTAAAATATGTGGCAGAAGCGACAGTCAACGGGAAGTCACGTTGCGGTGAAATTTTTGCTGTTGCGGCAGCAGGTAAGGGCGCAATAGGAGAGGCCTTTGCATTTCGCGGCGCGGTTCGATTCGGGAGCGGCATCCTCACCATGTGGCAAACTCTCCTGACACCCGTCGATCTTTATTGTGAACGGACCGGACCAGGACTTTGGGCCGAGCCGGCTAATGCTTTAACCAACCTCGCTTTCATTGTCGCAGGACTTTGGGGTGTCTGGCAGGTGCGCCGATATAGAACCGGAACCTTCGCTGAAGTGCTGGCATGGTGGGTGGTGGCGATCGGCGTCGGCTCGACCGTATTCCATACTTTCGCCACCAAGGGCACGATCTGGGCCGACATCCTGCCGATCGCCGGCTTCACGCTGGCCTACACGCTGTTCAACCTGCGCCGTTTCCTTGGCATGGAATGGGGCAAGGCGATCCTCGTCTTCGTCGCCTTTTATGTCGTGGCCGGCCTGATCACCCATGCCGTGCCCGACTGGTTGCGCCAGGCGTCGAACGGCACCACCGGCTACCTGCCGCCGTTCCTGGCGCTGGCCTTCTTCGGCGCCTGGGTGGCGTCTACCGGCAACCGGGCCGGTTGGTACAATCTGACCGGGTCGGCGATCTTCGTCGTCTCGGTCATCTGCCGCATGATCGACCCCATGGTCTGCGCCAGCTTTCTGCTCGGCACACATTTCCTCTGGCACATCCTCAACGGGCTGATGCTGGCCGTGCTCTTGGCGGCAACGGCGCGGTTCGGGGGACCGAAGGGGAAGGCAGTAGGCAGTAGGCAGTAGGTGTTCAATTCCCTACTGCCCATTGCCCAAGTCCTATTGCCTGACTGCCATCAGGCAGCCAAGTCGCGCAGCACGTATTGCAGGATGCCGCCATTCTTGAAGTAGTCGAGCTCATCCAGCGTATCGATGCGGCAGATGATCGGCACGTTCTTCACCGTGCCGTCGCCATAGGTGACCTTGGCGACCATCTTCTGGCGCGGCTTGATCTGGTCCAGCCCGTCGATCTCGACCAGCTCGTCGCCCTTCAGGTTGAGCGAGGCCCATGAGGTGCCGTCCTCGAAGACGAAGGGGATCACGCCCATGCCGACCAGGTTCGAGCGGTGGATGCGCTCGAAGGACTGGGCGATGACGGCGCGCACGCCCAGCAGGTTGGTGCCCTTGGCCGCCCAGTCGCGCGAGGAGCCGTTGCCATATTCGACACCGGCGAAGATCACCAGCGGCACGCCTTCCTTCTTGTACTCCATCGCGGCGTCGTAGATCGACATCTCCTCCTTCGAGGGATAGTGGATCGTGTAGCCGCCCTCGCGGCCGTTCTCGCCCAGCATGTGGTTGCGGATGCGGATGTTGGCGAAGGTGCCGCGCATCATCACCTCATGGTTGCCGCGCCGCGTGCCGTACTGGTTGAAGTCGGCGACGCCAACACCATGCTCGGTCAGGTACTTGCCGGCCGGCGAAGCGGCCTTGATCGAACCCGCCGGCGAGATGTGGTCGGTGGTGATCTTGTCGCCGAACAGGCCGAGCACGCGCGCGCCCTTGATGTCGCCCACCTTGCCGAAGGAGCGGCCCATGCCGGCGAAATAGGGCGGGTTCTGCACATAGGTCGAGTGATCGTCCCAAGCATAGGTCTGGCCTTCCGGCGCCTTGACCTTCTGCCAGTACTCGTCGCCCTTGAAGACGTCGGCATATTTGCGGGCGAACAGCTCGCGCGTGACGTTCTTCTCGATGAACTCCTGGATCTCGGCCGAGGTCGGCCAGATATCCTTGAGGTAGACCGGCTTGCCGTCGCTGCCCTCGCCGAGCGGCTCGGTGGTCAGGTCCTTGGTCACGGTGCCGGCCAACGCATGCGCGACCACCAGCGGCGGCGAGGCAAGGTAGTTCGCCTGCACGTCGGGCGAGACGCGGCCTTCGAAGTTGCGGTTGCCGGAAAGCACCGCGGCGGCAATCAGGCCCTTGTCGTTGATGGTCTTGGAGATCGGCGCCGGCAGCGGGCCGGAATTGCCGATGCAGGTGGTGCAGCCGAAGCCGACCAGGTTGAAGCCGATCTGGTCCAATTCCTTCTGCAGGCCCGATTTATCGAGATATTCGGCCACCACCTGGCTGCCGGGGGCGAGCGAGGTCTTGACCCACGGCTTCTGCTTCAGGCCGCGCCGGTTGGCGTTGCGGGCCAAGAGGCCAGCGCCGATCAGCACGCTCGGGTTCGAGGTGTTGGTGCAGGACGTGATGGCGGCGATGACGACGTCGCCATGGCCGAGATCGTAGGAGGCGCCTTCGACGGCATAGCGCTTCGAGATTTCTGCGGCCTTCTTGTATTCGGTCTCCATCGCCTTGGCGAAGCCGGCGGGGATGTCCTGCAGGGCGACGCGGCCCTCGGGACGCTTCGGGCCGGCCATCGACGGCACCACGTCGCCGAGGTCGAGCTCGAGCAGGTCGGTGAAGACCGGATCGGCGGAACCGGCGTCACGCCACATGCCCTGCGCCTTCGAATAGGCTTCGACCAGCGCGATGCGTTTCTCGTCGCGGCCGGACATGGTGAGGTAGCGCACGGTCTCGGAGTCGACCGGGAAGAAGCCGCAGGTCGCGCCATATTCGGGCGCCATGTTGCCGATGGTGGCGCGGTCGGCCAGCGTCATGTTGGAGAGGCCGGGGCCGAAGAACTCGACGAACTTGCCGACGACGCCCTTCTTGCGCAGCATCTGGGTGACGGTGAGCACCAGGTCGGTGGCGGTGACGCCTTCCTTCAGCTTGCCGGTGAGGCGGAAGCCGATCACCTCGGGGAGCAGCATGGAAACCGGCTGGCCGAGCATCGCGGCCTCCGCCTCGATGCCGCCGACGCCCCAGCCGAGCACGCCGAGGCCGTTGATCATGGTGGTGTGCGAATCGGTGCCGACGCAGGTGTCGGGATAGGCGGTCGTCTCGCCATCTTCCGAGTTAGTCCAAACGACCTGGCCGAGATATTCGAGGTTGACCTGGTGGCAGATGCCGGTGCCGGGCGGCACGACGCGGAAGTTGCGGAAAGCCTGCTGGCCCCATTTCAGGAACTTGTAGCGCTCTTCGTTACGCTCATATTCCAGCTCGACATTGCGGGCGAAGGCCATCGGCGTGCCGAATTCGTCGACGATGACGGAATGGTCGATGACGAGGTCCACCGGCACGAGCGGATTGATCTTTTCCGGATCGCCGCCCAGCGCCTTGATGCCGTCGCGCATGGCGGCGAGGTCGACCACGGCCGGCACGCCGGTGAAGTCCTGCATCAGCACGCGGGCCGGGCGATAGGCAATCTCGACGCCGGCGGTGCCCTTGTCGGCCAGCCAGGCGGCGACCGCCTGGATCGATTCCTTGGTGACCGAGCGGCCATCTTCGTTGCGCAGCAGGTTTTCCAGCAGCACCTTCATCGAATAGGGCAGCTTGGCGATACCGGCGAGGCCGTTCTTCTCGGCCTCGACGAGGTCGAAATAGACATAGTCCGCGCCACCCACGGTCAGGGTGCGGCGGCAATTGAAACTATCGAGGGATTTCGTCACGGCGATCCGTCCTTGTCTGTTCAGCCTGAAAGGGAACGGACGCCGTTGGCATGCAATCACGCGCAAAGGTGCGGGTACGGCCATTTCCGCTGTCCGCTCCCAAGCAACCCGAGCCGTTCAAGGCGGCACGTGCGCTGGTTCGGCGCTAATCCTGTTCCCGCGCCGACCGCTGGCACGGATGCACCGCATATAGAGAATTTCCTGGAATAGTTCTAGACAGTCGAAAGACGAATTTACGTGAGGCGGCGAGCGCCGTGAAACGGTGCTTAGGGACGGGCAAAGAATGCGGCTGATCGCCGAAAATCTAGGCGGCGAGCGCGGCGGCGAGACGGTTTTTTCCAACATCGGCTTCGCGCTCGAACAAGGCGAGGCGCTCGTCGTCACCGGGCCGAACGGCTCGGGCAAATCGACGCTGCTGAGGGTCGTCGCCGGGCTGCTGCCGGCGGCCGGCGGCAAAGTACTCGTCGAAAGCGGCGGCGAGGCTTTCCCGACGGTCGCTTCGGCCTCGCATTATCTCGGCCATCTCAACGCCATGAAGACGGCGCTCAGCGTCGCTGAGAATCTGGACTTCTGGCGCGCCTTCCAGGGCGAGCCTGGGCTGAGCGTCGAGGAGGCGCTGGAGACGGTGGCGCTCGGCGGCCTCGGGCACCTGCCCTTCGGCTATCTGTCGACCGGGCAGAGGCGACGGGCGTCAATCGCGAAGCTTTTGGTCAGCCGGAGGCCGGTCTGGCTGCTCGACGAGCCGACGGCGGGGCTGGACAAGGCGTCGGAGGAGCGGTTCGCGGGGTTGATGCGGGGGCATCTGCGGGATGGAGGGATTGTGGTGGCGGCCACGCATCTGCCGTTGGGCCTGGAGGGGGCGAGAGAACTGCAAATGATGGCAGCTCTTTGATGTCGGAGCTCTACGGCGCCCCCCTCTGTCCTGCCGGACATCTCCCCCACTTGGGGGGAGATCCGACGTCGCCGGCGGTTTCGCCAGTCTCCAACATTGCAGAAAAGCGCGGGGCGCCGAAGCCCCCAATCTCCCCCCAAGTGGGGGAGATGCCCGGCAGGGCAGAGGGGGGCGCGAAGGAACTCCGGCTTCTGCAAAGGGCGACCTCATAATGTGGTCCCTCTTCCTGCGAGACATCCGCCTTTCAATCCGTGCCGGCGGTGGAGCGCTGATCGGCGTCATCTTCTTCCTTGCCGTCATCGTCACCATTCCCTTCGGCGTCGGCCCAGACCTCAACCTTCTGTCCCGCATCGGTCCGGCGATCCTGTGGATCGCCGCCCTGCTCGCCTGCCTGCTCGGCCTCGACCGGCTGTTCCAGGCCGACCGCGAGGACGGCTCGCTCGACCTGCTGGTTCTGAACAACGACCGCCACATGCTGGCGCTGACTGTGTTGACGAAATGCCTGGCGCACTGGGCGGGCAGCGTGTTGCCGCTTGTCATCGCGGCACCGCTGCTCGGCCTGTTCATGAACATGGAACCGCTCGGCATCGGGGCCACGGCGCTGACGCTGCTTGTCGGCACGCCGGCCATCACCTTCATCGGCGCCGCCGGCGCGGCGGTGGCGGTGGCGCTGCCGCGCGGCGGGCTGCTGATCTCGGTGCTGGTTCTGCCGCTCACCATTCCGGTGCTGATCTTCGGCGTTTCGGCGAGCTATGGCGCGGTGGCAGATCCGGCGCCGTTCCTGCAGCCTTTCCTCATTCTCGCCGCGCTGACATTGTTCCTTGCGGTGCTCGGTCCTCTGGCGGCGGCATTGGCGCTGAGGCACGGGACGGATTGAGGCGACGAAAACGTTCCCTCACTGCGGCACCGCGACAAATTGCGGGACTGCCGGCGCGCGGTTAAGGAAAGACATGATCGGGACGATTGGCATGGCGGAGAGTTGGGAGCGACCGGTATGAGCGCGCACGCCCTGTTCGTCACCGCGGCCTACGCCATCACCGCCGTCGTGCTCACCGGGCTGATAGCCTGGATCCTGCTCGACCAGCGGGCGCGCAAGCGCGAGCTCGCGGCGCTGGAGGCGGCCGGTGTGCGGCGGCGCTCCGACAAGGCGGTCAAATCATGAGCATTGAAGGCGAAGCTCCGGCGCCGCGCCGCCGCCTGTTCGTGCTTCTGCCGCTGCTGGTGTTCCTGGGGCTGGCCGGGCTGTTCCTGTCGCAACTGCTGTCCGGCCGCGACGCCTCGGAAATCCCCTCGGCGCTGATCGGCCTGCCGGCGCCACAGACCAACCTGCCGCCGCTCGAAGGCGCCAACCTGCCAGGGCTGGATTCAAAGTCGTTTGCCGGCAGGGTGACGCTGGTCAACGTTTTCGCGTCCTGGTGCGCGCCGTGCCGCGAGGAGCATCCGGTGCTGCTCGGACTGTCGCAGGACAAGCGCTTCACGCTTGCGGCGCTGAACTACAAGGACCAGCCGGAAAATGCCCGCCGCTTCCTTGGCGATCTCGGCAATCCTTACCAGGCGATCGGCGTCGATCCGGCCGGGCGCGCGGCGATCGACTGGGGTGTCTATGGCGTGCCGGAAACCTTCGTCATCGGCAAGGACGGCAAGATCGCCTACAAGCATGTCGGGCCGTTGACGCCCGACTCCGTGAAGGCGCTGCTGTTGCCGCAGATCGAGAAAGCGCTGGCGGCGCCGGGCTGAGGCGAGCCCCTTCCTTCGTCATTCTAGAGCGAAGCGACGCAGCGCAGACCCTCCATTCCGTGACGTTAATCGTTGAGCACGGCGGTCTAGAGCGTTTCACTGTTTCACGGAAACGGCGAACCGCTCTATCTCTTTGTTTTTACGCAATTCCAGACGGAAAACCGCTCACACTTTTCCTGGAATTGCTCTAGAATTGGCGCTTGTGCAGCGTGCGATCCGCATCGCTGCGACTCTCGAACGTCACGGAATGGATTCTCGGGTCAAGCCCGAGAATGACGAAGTGGCCGGGCGATCGGCCTGTCGACTCAGCCGTAGATCTGCTTGTGGACCTGGTAGAGCATCTCGGAGCGGTCGGCGCGCAGATCGGCGAGATCGCGGCTGGACAGGTTCTCGATTTCGGCGACGAGGCGGTTGTAATGGCGGCGCTTGGCCATGCTGGCGCGGGCGCGGGAGACAAGATTGTCGAACATGACAGGGTTCCTTTTTAGTTGTTCCTCCCTGACGATTGCGAAGATGACATAGGAATGGTGCGATGCAAAAGAAAGATGTTGCAATGCACCATTGCGGCCAGCGCATAGCCGGTTAATCGGGGACCAACAGCCCATGCGGCTCTCGCGGAGCCCATGCCGCCGGGCTTCACGCGCTCCTCATCTGTTTTGTCATACAAATTGCTGGTCTGCCGTCTTGCCAGATCGATCCCGGACTGGCTTGATCCACCCGTCACGTGATGCCGGGAGGAAAAGCATGGCGGCCGCAGACTATTATGAAGTTCTCGATCCGCGCTTCGCGCGACTGTTCAACGGCAGCGCGCAGGTCGAAAAACTGTTCACCGGATGCCGGTGGGCGGAAGGTCCGGCCTGGTTCGCCGCCGGCCGCTATGTCGTCTGGTCCGACATCCCCAACAACCGTATGATGCGCTATGACGAGACCGACGGCAGCGTCAGCGTGTTCCGCCAGCCGTCCGGCAACTCCAACGGCAACACGGTCGACCGCCAGGGCCGGCTGGTGACCTGCGAGCACTCGGGCCGCCGCGTCAGCCGCACCGAGCATGACGGCTCGATCACCACCATCGCCGACAAATGGAAGGGCAAGCGGCTGAACTCGCCCAACGATGTGGTGGTGCGTTCCGACGGCTCGATCTGGTTCACCGATCCGAGCTACGGCATCGACACGGACTATGAAGGCGACAAGGCCGAAAGCGAGATCGGCAATTGCAACGTCTACCGCGTCGATCCGGAGACGGGCGAGATCGAGGCCGTCATCACAGACATGGTCAGGCCGAACGGGCTCGCCTTCTCGCTTGACGAGAGCCTGCTCTATGTCGTCGACACCGGCCGCACGCATGGCGAGAAAAACCCGGCGCATATGCGGGTGTTCAATGTCGGCAAGCATGGCAAGAAGGTTTCGGGCGGCAAGGTGTTCGCCGACTGCACCGCCGGCCTGTTCGACGGTTTCCGGCTCGATTCGGACGGGCGCATCTGGACCAGCGCCGAAGACGGCATCCATTGCTACGATCCGGACGGCACGTTGATCGGCAAGGTGAAAGTACCGGAGGTGACTGCCAATTGCGTCTTCGGCGGCAACAAGCTGAACTGCCTCTACATCGCCGGCACCACGTCGCTCTACATGGTGCGGCTGATGGTCAACGGGGCGAAAACCTATTGAGGCGGGACTGTTTGGAAATTCTACTCCGGCGGCCATCTGGCGGCGTTTTCTGCGCTTCCGGTGCTCACGGACCAAAACGTCCGCTCCGCTCCGGTTCTCGAAACCACCACCATATGCCCCGCCAGAGCGAATTTCGAAACAGTCTCAGAACGGCGCCAGCCGATTGAAGGGAAGGACACCATGCCATTCGTCAACATCCGCATCGTCAAGGAAGTGATCGCCGCCGATCCGGCCGGCAAGAAGGCTGATATCGCCCGGAAGGTGACCTCGGCGATCATGGAGGCTACCGGGCTCGGCAATGACGATGTCTGGGTGGTGTTCGAGGAGGTCAACGCCCGCGACTGGTATGTCGGCAAGACCGATGTCGAGACGCTGCGGAAGGGGTAGGGCGCCTTACGCCTCGGCCTGGACGTTGCGAGGGGTCGGCGGGACAGCGCCCCCCTCTGTCCTGGCGGACATCTCCCCCACAAGGGGGGGAGATCAAATGTCGCCCTGCTTTTCGCCAATCACAAGCGCCGCAGAAAGAGCGCCGGCGGCGAAACCGCCAATCTCCCCGCTCGTGGGGGAGATGTCCGGCAGGGCAGAGGGGGCGCGAAGGAACGCAAGCGAAGCCGGTTAGCGCTCACCACCGACAAACTCCGCGAAACCCCGCACCGCGTCGCGCGTCACCTGGCGATTCGCACCCTCCGCCAAGATCGCCTCCACCTCAGCCGGCTTCTTGCCCAGCAGCGCGATCTCCAGCGCCGTCTCCTCATACATCGCGAAGGACATCGTCCGCATGATCTCGGCCAGCGCCGCCCGCGCGTAAAGCGAGCGCGGCGAGGCGTGGACCAGCATTGCCGGCTTGCCGACCGCCGCGTCGCGCGACACCAGCCAGTCCAGCGCATTCTTCATGCCGCCCGGCACGCCATGCGCATATTCTGGACACGAGACGATGATGCCATCGGCGCGGGTGACGGCGTCGATCAGGCGGGCGGCTTCGGGTGGCGTGCGCTCGCCTTCGTCATCCGGGTTGAAGATCGGCAACCGGCCGAGGCCATCATAGATTGTGAAGCGGCAATCCGTTGGCGCGTTGGCGGCTAGCGCTTCGATCAAGGCCGAGTTGGTCGAGGCGGCGCGCAGGCTGCCGGAAATGGCGAGGATTTCGATCAAGGGAGTTTCGATGGAGCGGTGAGTCGTCGCCGCAGCCTACCACATGGTCTGCCGGTAATCGTCGTCCAGCTCGCGGTCGATCTCGCCGGCGCTTTCCGCCAGCGCGAGCTGATCGCGGATGATCTGGCCGAGCGTCGGCAGTGTCGCGCGGTCGTACCAGGTGTCGGGCTTCCAGAGATCGGAGCGCATGAAGGCTTTGGCGCAGTGCATATAGGCGGCCCTCACCGTCACCACGATTACGCTCAGCGGCTCCTTGCCGTCGACGGCAAGGCGTTCCCGCAAGGTGGGGTCGACGGTGATGCGGGCGTCGCCATTGACGCGCAGCGTCTCGTTCATGCCGGGGATGAGGAAGAGCAGCCCGACCGAAGGATTGCGGATGATGTTTTCCAGCGTGTCCAGCCGGTTGTTGCCGGGGCGATCGGGGATGGCGATGGTGGAGTTGTCGAGGATGGCGGCGAAGCCGGGCCTGTCGCCCTTGGGCGTGACGTCGGCATTGCCGGCGCCGTCGGAGGAGCCGATCAGCACGAAGGGGCTCTTGCCGATGAAGGAGCGGCAATGGCCGTCAAGCGCCTTGAGTTCCTTGCGGATCGAGCCGTCGGTCGGCCTAGGCGTCTTGTAGACTTTCCGCAGCGCCTCGCGCGTGGTCAGGAATTCCATGCCGCCCCCTCTTTGGTTCTGACGCAATTCCGGACGGAAAACCGCTGGGCACTTTTCCTGGAATTGCGTTAATTCCCGGCCTTCTCTTCCTTGGCTTTTTCCTCAAGCGAGTGGCGCATGATCAACGGCATCTGGCTGAAGGTGAACAGCAAGGTGATCGGGATCGTGCCCCAGACCTTGAAATAAAGCCAGGTCGCCTCGGAAAAGTTGCGCCAGACGACCTCGTTCAGCACGGCCAGGAACAGGAAGAACAGTCCCCAGCGGAAGGTCAGCTTGCGCCAGCCCTCCGCATCGAGCTGGAAGGCGGAATCGAAGACGTAGCCAAGCAGCGACCGGCCGAACAGCAGCCCGCCGAGAAGCGTGACACCGAACAGCGAGTTGATGATCGTCGGCTTCATGAAGGCAAAGGTCTTGTCCTGCAGATAGAGCGCGAGCGCGCCGAAGACGAAGACGACGATCGCCGAAACCAGCGGCATCAGCGGCAGGCTGCGCGTCAGCGCCCAGGACGCGCTCAGCGACAGCGCGGTCGCGACCATGAAGAAAGCGGTGGCGATCAGGATCGGCTCGCCAAGATGGGCGAGGATCGGGAACTTCTCGGCCAGCCACTCGCCGCGGATCGTGGCGAAGAAGAACACCAGGCCCGGTCCGAGCTCGAGCAGGAATTTCAAGCCGGGATTCATCGGCTTGCGGCGTGGATCGGACGGGTCGCGTTCGAGGATGTTCATAAAGGTCCTTCTTGCGCATGATCTGGCCGAAAAGCAGGCGGCCGTCCAAGATCACGCCCTTGTTCAAGCCACGCCGGCGATTGCTCTCGCGAATTCGCTGGCGGAAAACGGTTCGAGGTCGTCGACCTGCTCGCCGACGCCGATGAAATAGACCGGCAGCCGGTGCTTGGCGGCGATCGCAACCAGAATACCGCCGCGCGCCGTGCCGTCCAGCTTGGTCATCACCAGACCGTTAACGCCGGCGACGTTGCGGAAGATCTCGACCTGGTTGAGCGCATTCTGGCCGGTGGTGGCGTCGACCGTCTGCAGCACGGTGTGCGGCGCTTCCGGATCGAGCTTGCCCAGCACGCGCACGATCTTCTCCAGCTCCGCCATCAGCTCGGTCTTGTTCTGCAGGCGCCCGGCCGTGTCGATGATCAGCACGTCGGAGCCCGCCTCCTTCGCCTTCTCGAAGGCGTCATAGGCAAGGCCGGCGGCGTCGGCGCCGAGCTTGGTGGCGATGACCGGCGATTTCGTGCGTTCGCCCCAGATCTTCAACTGCTCGATCGCGGCGGCGCGGAACGTATCGCCGGCAGCCAGCATCACCTTGAGGCCGCCATCGGTGAGCTTGGCGGCAAGCTTGCCGATGGTGGTGGTCTTGCCGGTGCCGTTGACGCCGACGACCAGGATGACATGCGGCTTGTGGCTGAGGTCGAGTTCGAGCGGTTTCGCCACCGGGGTCAGGACCTTCTCGACTTCCGCCGCCATCACGGCGCGGACTTCCGAATCGGACACGTCGCGGCCGTAGCGGCTGGAGGCGAGCGAATCGGTGACGCGCAGCGCCGTCTCGACACCAAGGTCGGCGCGGATCAGCACGTCCTCAAGGTCCTGCAGCGTGTCTTCATCCAACTTGCGCTTGGTGAAGACGCCGGCAATGTTGCCGGTGAGCTCGCGCGAGGAACGGGCAAGCCCTTCGCGCATGCGCTGGAACCATGAGCGCCGCGGCGCCGGCTCCGGCGCCTTAACCGGCTCGGCTTTCTGCTCGACCTTTTTCGAAACCGTCACCTTGCCAGCGGAGGGTGTGGGTTTTGGCGGCGACGGCACGGCCTCCGGTTCCGGTGCGATCTCGGCATGGATCGGCTGCGGCTCGACGGGGGCGGGCTGTCGAATAGGGGGCGCGATTTCCGTGCCGGCCTCGGCGGATGGCGGCAGGTCTTCCGGAAGCTGGCGCTGCTCCTCATCCTCTTCCGGCGAAGGACGGGGAGAGGGGGGCGCCAGCGCTGGAGCCTCTTCCTTGTCCGCATGCGCGGAGAAGGTGCCGGCAGGCGGATGCGCCTCGGCGCCGGCTTCCGAGGATGGCTCCATGGAAGGCGCCTCGGTCGGCGGAACCTCGATCGGCGCCGGCGTCTCTGCCGGGACTTCGGCGGGCGGCGTCGGCGCTTCAGCCGGTGCCGGCTCAGGCTGCGGTTCCGGACGCGACGGCTCGATGTCCGGCTGAGCCGGCGGGGGCACTTCCCGCGGAGCAGGTTCGGGCGCGGGTGCCGGCTCAGGTTTGGCTGGCGGCTCGGGTACTTCCTCGGGCGCCGGCGGCTGGGGCTTCTCTGGCGCCGGTTGCGGCTCTTCGTCGGGCTTGGGCTCCGGCAGCGGTTCCGGCTCGGCGGGAACGGTCGGGGCAGGCTCGGGCTTCGGCTCTTCAGGCGGTGGGACGGGGGCAAGCTCGACAGCGGGCTCGCTTACCGGCGCAGCCTCCGCTACGGGCTGCTGCCCGGCGCGCGCCGGAACCTCCGCGGCTTCCGGCTTCAGCGCCTCCAGCGCGTCCCATTTGATCGGCGGCAAGGGGGCCGTCTCGTCGACACGCTCCTCGACGACCTCTTTCTTGCCGAACGAAAATATCTTCTTGAAAAAACCAGCCATGCGTCTCGCAGTCTCAGGCGGCTTGCGCGGCCAGCGGCGCCGCAAGCAGGCGGGCGCCGTCATGGCCGGTGATCTTGGCGTCGACGATCTCGCCGGGCGTGCCGGTGTCGATCGCGGCCAGCGTGAACCCTTCGGTGCGGCCGAGCCCGTCGCGCTCGACCAGGATCGATTGCCGTGTGCCGGGAAGCGACGACAAATGACGGCGATAGGCGGCTTCGCCAACGGCGCGCAGCCTCGCGGCGCGCGCCTTCACCACCTCGCGGCCGACCTGCGGCATGCGCGCGGCGGGCGTGCCCTCGCGTGGCGAGAACGGGAAGACGTGGAGATGCGTCAGGCCGCATTCCTCGACGATTTTCTCCGAATTCTCGAACATCGCCTCGGTCTCGGTCGGGAAGCCGGCAATGATGTCGGCGCCGAAGACGATGCCTGGACGCAGCTTGCGCACGTCCTCGCAGAAGCGGATCGACTGGTCGCGCAGATGTCGGCGCTTCATGCGCTTCAGGATCATGTCGTCGCCCGATTGCAACGACAGATGCAGATGCGGCATCAGCCTCGGTTCGGTGGCGATCGCGTCGAGCAAGTCGTCGTCTGCCTCGATGGAATCGATCGAGGAGAGCCTGAGCCGCTTCACGTCGGACACCTGGCGCAGGATGGTCTTCACCAGCTTGCCAAGCTTAGGGCTGCCCGGCAGGTCGGCGCCGAAGCTGGTCATGTCGACGCCGGTCAGAACGATCTCGGCATAGCCGTTGCCCGCCAGCCGCTTCACCTGCTCGACCACGGCGCCCATCGGCACCGAGCGCGAATTGCCGCGTCCGTAAGGAATGATGCAGAAGGTGCAGCGATGGTCGCAGCCATTCTGCACCTGCACGAAGGCGCGCGCCCGGCCCTCGATGGCGTCGACCATGTGGCTTGCCGTCTCGCGCACCGAAAAGATGTCGTTGACGCGCGCCTTCTCGGTGTCGTTGACGCCGAAATCGGGCAGCGCGCGGTAGGAGTTGGCCTTCAGCTTTTCCTCATTGCCGAGCACGAGGTCGACCTCGTCCATGGCGGCGAAGTTCTGCGGCTCGGTCTGCGCGGCGCAACCGGTGACGATGATGCGCGCTTGCGGGTTCTCGCGGCGGGCCTTGCGGATAGCCTGCTTGGCCTGGCGCACGGCTTCGCCGGTGACGGCGCATGTGTTGAAGATGACGGCGCCGCCTTCGAGCGCGCCGAGCCCGGCGCTTTCGGCCTCGCGGCGCATCACTTCCGACTCATAGGTGTTGAGGCGGCAGCCGAAGGTGACGACGTCGATGCCCTTGGATGCCGCGTCTTTTTCAAGCGCAGGCATCAGGCGGCGCTTTCGGTGTCGCGGGCCCAGGAACCGGTCGCGGGATCGAAGCTGCCGGAGAATTCCCATTCTGCGGCACCCGTCAGGATGACATGATCGTCGTCGCGCCATTCGACATGCAGCTCGCCGCCACCTGGTGTCAGCAGCGAAACGCTGCGGCCGGTGCGCTTGGTGCGGGCGGCCGCGACCACGGCGGCGCAGGCCGCCGAGCCGCAGGCCTTGGTCAGGCCGGCGCCGCGCTCCCAGGTGCGGATAATCATGGTTTCGGGTGAGGTGACCTGGGCGATGGTGATGTTGGCGCGCTCGGGAAAGATCGGATGGTTTTCGAGCAGCGGGCCGAAACGGTCGAGCTCGTAGGACCAGACGTCGTTGTCGACCCAGAAGATGGCGTGCGGGTTGCCCATCGAGACGGCCGAAGGCGAATGCAGCACCGGCGCGTCGATCGGGCCAATCTGCAATTCGATCGTGCGGGTGTCACGGAATTCCTCCGCCAGCGGGATCTCCTGCCAGCCGAAACGGGGCTTGCCCATGTCGACCGAGATCAGGCCGTCGTCATGCTCCTCAGCATTCAGGATGCCGGCCCTGGTCTCGAAGGTGAAGCTCTTGTGGCCGGTTTCGGCGGCCAAGGCCTGCACGACGCAGCGCGTGCCGTTGCCGCAGGCCTGCGCGCTGGTGCCATCGGAATTCAGGATGTCGATGTAATAGGCGGTGCCGGGCGTGCGCGCATCATGGATCGCCATGATCTGGTCGAACTTGGTCGCGGCGTCGGCATTGAGCGCGATCGCCGCGGCCGCAATCACCTTGTCGGCACGGCCGCGCATATCGGCAACGATGATCTCGTTGCCGATGCCGTTCATCTTGGCGAAGGGGGCTGTGCCTGCCATCTAACCGGTCATTCCATTCCGTTTGGGCGCTATATGGCGGAAACGGGCGGGAATTACCAGTCCGGCGCGGTTCTGACCACGATCAAGAGGTCGCGCTGGCGGCAGCGAAGACACCGCGCTGCGACGACCAAGGGGTCGCGCCTGCGACGACCAGAGGTCGCGCCGCGACGACCAAGGGGTCGCGCTCAAGTTACCGCGAAGACGCCGAGGACGATCAGCAGGAAGATGATCAGCACGATGCCGATGAGGACGCGTGCGCCGGTAGCGGCCGCGCCCGCCAGCGCCGGCATGCCGAGCAGGCTCGCGGCGGCGGCGACAATCAAAAGGATGATGATCCACTTGATCATGGAAAAACCTCGTAAATCGACAGTGTTAGCAGTGACTTGGGAACGCGTCCGCGGCACTCTGGTTCCGTCGTTGCGAGGCTGGTCCCGATACCTCCTATTGGGCGATCTCGAAGTCGGTCGAGAAAGGCGCCGTCTTTGGCGAGTTCTCGTCGTGCATGAGGAAATCCGCGCGGTATTTGCCGGGCGGCAGCCCGTTCACGGAAACGTTCAGCTTGAAGAACATCTCGCGGTTGTGCGAGCGCGAGGCGAGTTGGACGCGTCCGAGCTTTTCGAAGCTGCCCAGCTTCTCGCCCGATTGGGTCAGCACGGTGAGGTCGACGTAAAGCGCGATCTGGTTGTTGCCCAACCCATCCGAACCGTAGCCGTAGCCGACCGGCTCCATATAGAGCACGATCTCCTCACCCGGCTTGTAGATGTGGTTCGGGCGTTCGCTGTAGACGCCGAAGCCGCTGGCCGAAGTGATCTGCTTCACGTTCAGCACGGCAAGCGGCATTGCCTTCCAGAGCGCCTCCTCCGCGTCGCGAAATTTCGTCAGCGCGGTTACGGCATCGTTCGACTGGAGGGCTTTCTCCGCTTCGGCGGCCTTGTCGGCGATTTCGCCCGCGGATGCGGCCGTGGCCGTCGTCAAGGCGAGCGCGGCCAAGGCTATCGCAAAAAGCTTCATCGTGTTTCTCCTGGGTATTGCCTCGGTAAAGCCCGCCCGCAAACCGACATGCCATTGCTACACGATGATATCGAGCACGTCCCATACCTCACCCGGCCTCAGCGCACGGAATCGCTCCGGCTGCAGGCCTTTGGCGGCCAGCGCCTCGGCCAGTTTCCGTGCCGGCTCCTCGACCGGTTCGTCGGTGAGGTGGAAGGTGCCCCAGTGGCAGCCGGCGGCGAATGCCGCGTTGCAGAGCTGCATGCCCTGCACGGCTTCCTCCGGGTTCTGGTGCTGCGGCGCCATGAACCAGCGCGGCTCATAGGCGCCGATCGGCAGGATGGCTAGTCGAAAGCCACCATGCTTTTCCGCCATCAGCCGGTAATTGATGCCGTCATGGAAGCCGGTGTCGCCGGCGAAATAGATTTTGCCATCCGCCGTCTCGATGACGAAGCCCGCCCACAGCGCCATGCGCCGGTCACGCCCGCCGCGCGCCGACCAGTGATGCGCCGGCTCGACGTGGATGGCGCCGGCGCCGACGCCCAGCCTGTCGCCCCAATCATGGACGGCAAGCCGCATGCCGGGCACCGCTCGGCGGATGATGGCGTCGTTGCCGAGCGGCGTGATCACCAACGGGTCGTGGCTCTCTTTCAGCCGCTTCAGCGTTGCGAGGTCGAGATGGTCGTAGTGATTGTGGCTGACCAGGACCAGATCGATCGGCGGCAGGTCGGCGAAGGCAATTCCGGGCGCATTGACCCTTCTCGGGCCGGCAAAGGTGAAGGGCGAGGCGCGTTCCGACCAGACGGGGTCGGTGAGGATATTCAGCCCGGCGGTCTGGATGAGAAGCGAGGCGTGGCCGACCATGGTGAGGCGAAGCGTGCTGCCTTCCACCCGATCGCCCGGCTTCGCCGGCGGGTGGGGGCTCGGAAAGGCGGCCGGCCATTTCGCCCGCCCGCCGCCGAACCGCCATTTCAGGAGGTCGGTGAAGCGCCCGGGCGGCTTGCCGCCGGGGTTGAAGAACAAGGCGCCGTCGAAATGATCGCTGGGCGGGCCGCTGTAATAACGGTTGGCGGTTCTTCTTCTCGCGGCCATTTTCTCTCCCGCCGGCTCGGTTCTTCCTGAGATAAGGGAGCGCCTGCCTGGCGCAAGCATTTTGCTGGCGAATGCCAACGGGCGAGGCCTGCTTCATCTAGGATCGCGGGAGGGGATGGACGCCATGGCAATGAAGCGAACCGGGACACCGTGGATGAAGGCCGAGGATTTCGGCCGCTCGCTGCCGCTTGGGGTCGGCGTCAACCTTCTGGTGACCGACATGGCGGCGATGGAAGCATTCTGCCGCGACGTGCTTGGCGCCCGGATCATCTATGCCGACGAGGATTTCGCGGCGATCGAGCTTCTGGGCTCGGTCTTCATGCTGCATGCCGACCATTCCTACCTCGACAATCCGATGACGGGGGTCATCGCGGGCGCCGAAACGCGCGGGGCCGGTATAGAACTGCGCCTCTGCGGCGCCGATCCGGATGCGACCGAGAAAAAGGCGGCAGCGCTCGGCCACATCGTGCTGGCCGGCTCGATCGACAAGCCGCACGGCCTGCGCGAATGCTATATCGTCGGCCCGGACGGCTATGTATTCGTGCCGAGCGCCCGTATATAATATCGATATTTCAATAGCTTAGGCGTCTGCTTCGGATGTCTTTCCGGCGTCGATCCTTCGCCTGCGATAAATTTGCAACAGCGACTCCGAAAACCCTATTTTAACCATATCGGGTTGAAATTCTGCCACCTTCGCCATCTTGGTGGAGTGGAAATTACGTGGATGGGCTCCCCCCGGCCGGATCCGACGGAGGTTTGGATGAATTTTTCAATGACCCGCCCCTTTGCGCGGAGTGGCCTCGTGGCCCTATCGCTGGCCGCGCTTGTGGCGGGCGGCTGCTCGACTTCGCGCTTCTCGTCGATGGACGAACAGCAACCGGCGCCGCTGACGCCGGCGCCTTCCGGCACGGTGACGCAGAATCAATTGCCACCGCCAGCGGCCCCCGGCACCACCGATCCGTCGCAATTCCCGACCGCGCCGAAGAACACCCAGGTCGCCTCGCTGCCGCCGGACGGCGCGGCGCCGGCCGGTGCCACCGATGTCACCGCGGCCAGCGTTGCCGGCGTGTGGAACGTCAATGTCTCAGGGCAGAGCTGCAAGGTCGCGACGCCACAGACCAAGTTCGGCGCCGGCTACCGCGCCGGTCCGCTGCACTGCCCGGCTCCGATCGACGGCATCAAGTCGTGGAATGTCGCCGGCAAGCAGCTGACGCTCTATGATGAAAATGGCGGCACGCTGGCCAGGCTCTATTCCTCGGGTGGCGAAAAGTTCGATGGCCAGACTTCCAACGGGCAGCCTATCTCGCTTACAAGGTAAAGCGAAATCGCCCCTGTTTACGCAATTCCGGATAGAACCGTCTGCCCGGAATCGCTCCCCGGAATGACGTGACCGATGCACCTGCGTGACGGCCTCCAGACCCATGCGACCGTCAGGCAGCGCTACGACCATCTCGTCCAGAGCGGCGCGGTCGAGCGCGACCCGGCGCAGGAGCGCATCGTCGCGGCGCTCGACCGGTTGATCGAAGAGATCTCGGCCAAAAGGCTGGCGCATAAATCGAGCGCGCTGGGCTGGCTGTTCGCGGCCAAGCGGCAGCCGCGCGAACCGGTCAAGGGCCTCTACATCCATGGCGGCGTCGGGCGCGGCAAGACCATGCTGATGGACATGTTCTTCGAGCTGCTGCCGGTCCGGCGCAAGCGCCGCGTGCATTTCAACGACTTCATGGCCGATGTGCAGGACCGCATCCAGAAGCACCGGCAGGCGCGCAAGGAAGGCACGGTCAAGGAAGACGACCCGATACCGCCGGTGGCCCGGTCGCTGGCCGATGAAGCCTGGGTGCTGTGCTTCGACGAATTCTCCGTCACCGACATCGCCGACGCCATGATCCTGTCGCGCCTGTTCTCGGCGCTGTTCGCCAATGGCGTCGTGCTGGTGGCAACCTCCAACGTCGCGCCGGAGGACCTTTATCGCGACGGGTTGAACCGCCAGCTCTTCCTGCCGTTCATTTCGCTGCTCGAGCGCAATGCCCATGTGATGACACTCGATGCCGAGAAGGACTACCGGCAGGAAAAGCTGAACCGCCAGCCGGTCTATGTCACGCCGGACGACGCGGCGGCCGAGCGCGCGCTGGACGAGACCTGGGAGGCAATGACGCGTGGCCAGCCGACCGCCGCGGTCACGCTGAGCCTGAAAGGCCGTCAGCTCGTCGTGCCGCGCGCCGCCGGCGACGCGGCGCGTTTTTCCTTTGCCGACCTCTGCGAAAAACCGCTCGGCGCGCGCGACTATCTGGCGATCGCCGGACGCTTCTCGACCGTCTTCATCGACCATGTGCCGGTGCTGGGTGAAGGCAAGCGCAACGAAGCCAAGCGCTTTATCCTGCTCATAGACACGCTTTATGACCACCACATGCGGCTGGTGATGAGCGCAGCGGCGCCTCCGCAAGGGCTCTACACGGCCAAGCGCGGCACGGAAATGTTCGAGTTCGAGCGCACAGCCTCGCGTCTGGTCGAGATGCAGAGCCGCGACTGGCTGGACGGCTGGGCGGAACGGCGCGAGGTGGACGCGCCGGCTTCGGAGGCAAGGCAGGCGCAGGGGTAGGGTATTGTTTCGTCACTCCCTGGCATCGTGGGTGATCGGCGAAATCCAGCGCGATAGCGTTTCTCCCTCCTTGAGGGGGAGATGGCCGGCAGGCCAGAGGGGGGCGTCTCATGTAGGGCGCCGACGCCCTTCTGACCGCGCAAGATGATGCTGGCGCCTCGCGCGCGGCGACTCCGTCTGTCGCCTTTGGCGACATCTCCCCCTCGAGGAAGGAGATTGGCGCTCCGCATCACAAGGGCGTCATCGCCGGGATGAAGCCTTCTGATTTCGACGTTCATTGTGTAAATTCTCCTCAGTCGGCTCATGAATTTTGACGTTTACGTAACTCCCGATACATCTAACCGATTGAAAATGTTGAGCTCAAAATAACCGTTTGAATTTCTTGCGCACCGGAGTTATTCGGTGCGGCCAAATCTCGCGGTTTCCCGCATCCTTTTTGGCCTCTCGGCCGCGTCACGACCTCGTCACAGACAAAGGGAAAACATCCTCTCATGGCACGCAACAAGATAGCGCTCATCGGCTCGGGCATGATCGGCGGCACGCTCGCCCATATGATCGGCCTCAAGGACCTCGGCGACGTGGTGCTGTTCGATATCGCCGAGGGCATTCCGCAGGGCAAGGGCCTCGACATCGCGCAGTCGTCCCCGGTCGACGGCTTCGACTCGCGCCTGACCGGCGTCAACGACTATGCCGGCATCGAGGGCGCGGATGTCTGCATCGTCACCGCCGGCGTGCCGCGCAAGCCGGGCATGAGCCGCGACGACCTGCTCGGCATCAACCTCAAGGTCATGGAACAGGTCGGCGCCGGATTGAAGAAGTATGCGCCGAAGGCCTTCGTCATCTGCATCACCAACCCGCTGGATGCCATGGTCTGGGCGCTGCAGAAGTTCTCGGGCCTGCCGACCAGCCATGTCGTCGGCATGGCCGGCGTGCTCGACAGCGCCCGCTTCCGTTATTTCCTGGCCGAGGAGTTCAAGGTCTCGGTCGAGGACGTCACCGCTTTCGTGCTCGGCGGCCACGGCGACTCGATGGTGCCGATGATCCGCTATTCGACCGTGTCCGGCATTCCGCTGCCCGACCTCGTCAAGATGGGCTGGACCTCGAAGGAGAAGCTCGACCAGATCGTGCAGCGCACCCGCGACGGCGGCGCCGAGATCGTCGGCCTGCTGAAGACCGGCTCGGCCTATTACGCGCCGGCGGCCTCGGCGATCGCCATGGCTGAATCCTATCTCAAGGACAAGAAGCGCGTGCTGCCCTGCGCGGCGCACCTTTCCGGCCAGTATGGCGTCAAGGGCACCTATGTCGGCGTTCCGGTGGTGATCGGCGCCGGCGGCGTCGAGCGCGTCATCGAGATCGACCTCTCCAAGGCCGAGCAGAAGATGTTCGATTCCTCCGTCGCGGCCGTCCAGGGCCTGACCGAGGCCTGCACCAAGATCGCCCCGCATCTCGCCGGCAAGTAAACGTCGTCTCCGGAGACCAAGCGCATGAACATCCATGAGTATCAGGCCAAGGCGCTGCTGAAGTCCTTCGGCGCGCCGGTCGCGGCGGGCGTGCCCGTGTTCAAGGCAAACGAAGCGGAAGCCGCCGCCAAGGCGCTCCCCGGCCCGCTTTATGTGGTGAAGAGCCAGATCCATGCCGGCGGCCGCGGCAAGGGCAAGTTCAAGGAACTCGGCCCCGACGCCAAGGGCGGCGTGCGGCTGGCGAAGTCGGCGGCCGAAGTGGTCGCCAACACCAACGAGATGCTCGGCCACACGCTGGTCACCAAGCAGACGGGACCTGCCGGCAAGCAGGTCAACCGCCTCTATATCGAGGATGGCGCCGATATCGCCCGCGAGCTCTATCTGTCGATCCTGGTCGACCGCTCTGTCGGCCGCATCGCCTTCGTCGTCTCGACCGAGGGCGGCATGGACATCGAGACCGTCGCGCATGACACGCCCGAAAAGATCGTCACGGTCGCCATCGATCCGGAAAAGGGCGTGACGGCCGACGACGTCAAGAAGCTCAACGCCGCGCTGAAGCTCGACGGCGACGCGGCCAAGGACGGTGCCTCGCTGTTCCCGACGCTCTACAAGGCCTTCGTCGAGAAGGACATGAGCCTGCTCGAGGTCAATCCGCTGATCGTCATGAAGGACGGCCATCTGCGCGTGCTCGACGCCAAGGTTTCGTTCGACAACAATGCGCTGTTCCGCCATCCGGACGTGATGGAACTGCGCGACACCACCGAAGAGGACGAGAAGGAGATCGAGGCGTCGAAATACGACCTCGCCTATGTCGCGCTCGACGGCAATATCGGCTGCATGGTCAACGGCGCCGGCCTCGCCATGGCGACGATGGACATCATCAAGCTCTATGGTGCTGAGCCGGCTAACTTCCTCGACGTCGGCGGCGGCGCCTCGAAGGAAAAAGTCACGGCGGCGTTCAAGATCATCACCAAGGATCCGGCCGTCGAAGGCATCCTGATCAACATCTTCGGCGGCATCATGAAATGCGATGTCATCGCCGAGGGCGTTATCGCCGCGGTCAAGGAAGTGGGGCTCAAGGTGCCGCTGGTCGTGCGTCTGGAAGGCACCAATGCCGAGCTCGGCAAGAAGATCATCAACGACAGCGGCCTGAACGTCGTCTCGGCCGACGACCTCGACGATGCGGCCAAGAAGATCGTCAAGGCGGTGAAGGGCTGAGCGGATGCCTCCGCGCAAGATCAACCTGGTCGAGGCGGCGGACGCGAAGATCGCCAAGGTCTTCGATCCGCATATCGCCGGCGACGTCAACGACAGCCAGGCCAAGGTCGCCAAGTTCGGCGAGACCTTCGACTGGCATGCGCATGACAATGAGGACGAGGCCTTCCTCGTGCTGCGCGGCAGGATCGTGATCGATTTCCGCGACGGGCAGGTGGAGCTCGGCGAGGGCGACTTCATCGTCGTGCCGCGCGGCGTCGAGCACCGGCCGCGTTCGCTGACCGCCGAACCGGTGGTGCTGATGTTCGAGCCGGCGACGACCTTGAACACCGGCAATGCCAAGAGCGACCTCACCGTCACCGACCTGAAGCGGCTGTGAGCCATGAGCGCGTCGCCCTTCTCTTCCCTCTCGGACGGCCACCAACGCCTGCAGGCGCTGGTCGGCGCGTGGTGCGGCGAGGAAGACGTCGCGGCGACGCAATGGACCGATGCCGGGGCGGCGACGTCGGAAATTCAGGCCGAGGCTGAGTTCGGCGGCCTGTTCGTGGTGCAGCGCTATCGTCAGCGCCGCGACGGCACGGTTTCGTTCGGTTCGCACAATGTGTTCGGCTTCGACCAGCAGAACAAAGCCGTCACCATGCATCAGTTCGACTCGATGGGTTTTGTGCCGATGTCACCGGCTGCGGGCACATGGAGCGGCAACGAACTGGTGCTGGAGCGGTCGTCGCCGCGCGGCTCGGCTCGCTTGATTTACAATTTTGGCGGCAGTGACGCCTACCGCATGAAAGTTCAGTTCAGACCCGCCGGCAGCGATGCCTGGCAAGACATGGTGAGCGGCCTTTACCGGCGCGTCTCGACTTCCTCGATCAACGGTTTTTAGAAAAGGGCCGCAATGTCCATTCTCGTCGACAAGAACACCAAGGTTCTGGTTCAGGGCCTGACCGGCAAGACCGGCACGTTCCATACCGAGCAGGCGCTGGCCTATCACGGCACCAAGATGGTTGGCGGCATCCATCCCAAGAAGGGCGGCGAGACCTGGACCGGCGCCAAGGGCGAGACCCTGCCGATCTTCGCCACGGTCGCCGAGGGCAAGGCAAGGACCGGCGCCAACGCCTCCGTCATCTATGTGCCGCCGGCGGGCGCTGGCGAGGCCATCATCGAGGCGATCGAGGCCGAAATCCCGCTGATCGTCTGCATCACCGAAGGCATCCCGGTGATGGACATGGTCAAGGTCAAGGCGCGGCTCGACCGCTCGAAGTCGCGGCTGATCGGCCCGAACTGCCCGGGCGTGCTGACCCCCGACGAATGCAAGATCGGCATCATGCCGGGCAACATCTTCCGCAAGGGCTCGGTCGGCGTTGTTTCCCGCTCGGGAACGCTTACCTATGAAGCAGTCTTCCAGACCACCAATGTCGGCCTCGGCCAGACCACCGCGGTCGGCATCGGCGGCGATCCGGTCAAGGGCACCGAGTTCATCGACGTGCTGGAGATGTTCCTCGCCGACGACGAGACCAAGTCGATCATCATGATCGGCGAGATCGGCGGCTCGGCCGAGGAAGACGCCGCGCAGTTCCTCAAGGACGAGGCCAAGCGCGGCCGCAAGAAACCGATGGCGGGCTTCATCGCCGGGCGCACGGCGCCGGCCGGCCGCACCATGGGCCATGCGGGCGCGGTGATCTCGGGTGGCAAGGGCGGCGCGGAAGACAAGATCGCGGCGATGGAATCGGCTGGCATCAAGGTGTCGCCGTCACCGGCTCGGCTCGGCACGACGCTGGTCGAAGCGATCAAGGGTTAAGGCAATAAGGGAGTAGGGCAGTATGGCAGTAGGGGAATAGGAAGAACGGGACGAGCAGCGACCGCCTGCTTTCCCCACTGCCTTACTCCCTTGTCCCCTTACTCCCCTCCACAAAAGGAGACGGAGCCAGGCTCCGCAGACGAAAATGGCAAGACAAGATCAGGCCAACGACCAATTCTCGCTCACTTCGTTCCTCTATGGCGGCAACGCCGATTACATCGACGCGCTCTATGCCGCCTATGAGGACAATCCGGACTCGGTCGATCCGGAATGGCAGGATTTCTTCGCCGCGCTGAAGGACGATGCCGGCGATGTCCGCAAGAACGCCAAGGGTGCGTCCTGGGCGAAGCCTTCCTGGCCGTTGCAGGCCAATGGCGAGCTCGTCTCGGCGCTCGACGGCAATTGGGGCCTGGTCGAGAAGCACATCGAAAAGAAGGTCAAGGAAAAGGCGGTCGTCAACGGCGCCGTGCTTTCCGACGCCGACGTGCACCAGGCGACGCGCGATTCCGTGCGCGCCATCATGATGATCCGCGCCTACCGCATGCGCGGCCACCTGCACGCCCATCTCGACCCGCTCGGCATCGCCAAGCCGCTGGAAGACTATAACGAGCTGTCGCCGGAGAACTACGGCTTCACCGAGGCCGATTACGACCGGCCGATCTTTCTCGACAATGTGCTCGGCCTGGAATTCGGCACCATCCGGCAGATGCTGGACATCCTGACCCGGACCTATTGCTCGACGCTCGGCGTCGAGTTCATGCACATCTCCGATCCGGAAGAGAAGGCGTGGATCCAGGAGCGCATCGAAGGCGCCGACAAGGAGATCACCTTCACCGCCACCGGCAAGAAGGCGATCCTGTCGAAGCTGATCGAGGCCGAGGGCTTCGAGCAATATATCGACGTCAAGTACAAGGGCACCAAGCGTTTCGGCCTCGACGGCGGCGAGTCGCTGATCCCGGCGCTGGAGCAGATCGTCAAGCGCGGCGGCCAGCTCGGTCTCAAGGAGATCGTGCTCGGCATGGCGCATCGCGGCCGCCTCAACGTGCTCTCCCAGGTGATGGCCAAGCCCCACCGCGCCATCTTCCACGAATTCAAGGGCGGCTCGGCCGCACCCGACGAGGTCGAAGGCTCGGGCGACGTGAAGTACCATCTCGGCGCTTCGTCGGACCGCGAGTTCGACGGCAACAAGGTGCATCTGTCGCTGACGGCCAACCCCTCGCATCTGGAAATCGTCGATCCTGTCGTGATGGGCAAGGCGCGGGCCAAGCAGGACCAGTTCGCCGGCCGCGAGCGCGGCGAGGTCGTGCCGCTGTCGGAACGCGCCAAGGTGATGCCGCTGTTGCTGCATGGCGACGCGGCCTTCGCCGGCCAGGGCGTTATCGCGGAAATCCTCGGCCTGTCGGGCCTGCGCGGCCATCGTGTCGCGGGCACGCTGCACGTCATCATCAACAACCAGATCGGCTTCACCACCAATCCGCGCTTCTCGCGCTCCTCGCCCTATCCGTCGGACGTGGCCAAGATGATCGAAGCGCCGATCTTCCACGTCAACGGCGACGATCCGGAAGCAGTGGTGCATGCCGCCAAGGTCGCGACCGAGTTCCGCATGAAGTTCCACAAGCCGGTTGTGGTGGACATGTTCTGCTACCGCCGCTTCGGCCACAATGAGGGCGACGAGCCGGCCTTCACCCAGCCGATCATGTACCGCAACATCCGCACCCATAAGACGGTGGTGCAGGTCTATGCCGACCGGCTGATCGCCGAAGGCCATGTCACCCAGGCCGAGGTCGACAAGATGCGGGCCGATTGGCGCGCGCATCTGGAAGCCGAGTGGGAAGTCGGCCAGCACTACAAGCCGAACAAGGCCGACTGGCTGGACGGCGCGTGGTCGGGCCTGCGCACCGCCGACAACCAGGACGAACAGCGGCGCGGCAAGACCGCCGTGCCGGCGCGCACGCTGAAGGAGATCGGTAAGAAGCTGACCGAGGTGCCGAAGGATTTCGAGGCGCACAAGACGATCCTGCGCTTCCTCGAAAACCGCCGCCAGGCGATCGAATCCGGCGAAGGCATCGACTGGTCGACCGCCGAGGCGCTGGCCTTTGGCGCCATCCTGCTCGACGGCAATCCGATACGGCTGTCCGGCCAGGATTCGGAACGCGGCACCTTCTCGCAGCGCCATTCGGTGCTTTACGACCAGCGCGACGAGACCCGCTACATCCCGCTCAACAACCTGTCGGCGGCGCAGGCCGGCTACGAAGTCATCAACTCGATGCTGTCGGAAGAGGCGGTGCTGGGCTTCGAATACGGCTACAGCCTGGCCGAGCCCAAGGCGCTGACGCTCTGGGAGGCGCAGTTCGGCGATTTCGCCAACGGCGCCCAGGTGGTGTTCGACCAGTTCATCTCGTCGGGCGAGCGCAAATGGCTGAGAATGTCGGGCCTCGTCTGCCTGCTGCCGCACGGCTATGAAGGCCAGGGACCGGAGCATTCTTCGGCGCGGCTGGAGCGCTTCCTGCAGCTTTGCGCCGAAGACAACATGCAGGTGGCCAACTGCACGACGCCGGCTAACTATTTCCATATCCTGCGCCGGCAATTGAAGCGCGACTTCCGCAAGCCGCTGATCCTGATGACGCCGAAGTCGCTGCTGCGTCACAAGCGGGCGGTGTCGACGCTGTCGGAGATGTCGGGCGAAAGCTCGTTCCACCGGCTGCTGTGGGACGATGCGCAGCTCTTGCCGAACCAGCCGATCAAGCTGGTCAAGGATTCCAAGATCCGCCGCGTCGTGCTGTGCTCGGGCAAGGTCTATTACGACCTCTACGAGGAGCGCGAGAAGCGCGGCATCAACGACATCTACCTGCTGCGCGTCGAACAGCTCTATCCGTTCCCGGCCAAGGCGCTGATCACCGAATTGTCACGCTTCCGCAATGCCGAGATGGTGTGGTGCCAGGAGGAGCCCAAGAACATGGGCGCCTGGTCGTTCATCGATCCCTATCTCGAATGGGTGCTGGCGCATATCGACGCCAAGCATCAGCGGGTGCGCTACACTGGACGGCCGGCCTCGGCCTCGCCGGCGACCGGATTGATGTCGAAGCATCTCAGCCAGCTCGCCGCGCTGCTCGACGATGCTCTCGGCGAGTAAGGGCGCTTGGTGAACAGCAGACCGGACGAAACAGAGATCAAGAAGAGAAGAGAACGGACAGGCACAATGGCTACCGAAATCCGCGTCCCCACTCTCGGCGAATCCGTCACCGAGGCGACCGTCGGCAAGTGGTTCAAGAAGGTCGGCGATACGATCGCCGCGGACGAACCCCTGGTCGAGCTCGAAACCGACAAGGTGACGGTGGAAGTGCCCGCCGCAAGCGCGGGAACGCTGGCCGAGATCACCGTCAAGGAAGGCGAGACGGTCAATGTCGGCGCGCTGCTCGGCTCGATTTCGGCGGGCGGCGCGGCCGCCGGTCCGGCACCGAAGCCGCAGGCGGTGGCGCAGGCCTCCAGCCCGGAGGCCGCATCCACCGTCAAGCAGGCCGCGGCCGAGACCGCCAAGGTCGCCGGCGACGGCGGCCCGATCGAGCCGCGCACCATGCCTCCGGCGCCGGCCGCGGCCAAGCTGATTGCCGAAAACAATCTTTCGGTCGACCAGCTGTCCGGTTCCGGCAAGCGCGGCCAGGTGCTGAAGGGCGACGTGCTCGACGCCATCGCCAGGGGCGCCCCCTCGCAGCCGGCCGAGACGCCGAAGGCGGCTCCGGCGCCCGTCGCGGCCCGCGCGCCATCCTCGGCCGACGATGCGCCGCGCGAGGAGCGCGTGCGCATGACCAAGCTGCGCCAGACCATCGCACGCCGCTTGAAGGAAGCGCAGTCGACCGCCGCCATGCTCACCACCTTCAACGAGGTGGACATGAGCGCGGTGATGGCGCTGAGGTCCAAGTACAAGGACGTGTTCGAGAAGAAGCATGGCGTGAAGCTCGGCTTCATGGGCTTCTTCACCAAGGCGGTGACGCATGCCTTGAAGGAGATCCCGGCGGTCAACGCCGAGATCGACGGCACCGACATCATCTACAAGAACTTCGCCCATGTCGGCGTCGCCGTCGGCACGGACAAGGGCCTGGTGGTGCCGGTGGTGCGCGACGCCGACCAGATGTCCATCGCCGAGATCGAGAAGGAAATCGGCCGGCTCGGCCTCGCCGCGCGCGACGGCAAGCTTTCGGTCGCCGACATGCAGGGCGGCACCTTCACCATTTCCAACGGCGGCGTCTATGGCTCGCTGATGTCGACGCCGATCCTCAACGCGCCGCAGTCCGGCATCCTCGGCATGCACAAGATCCAGGACCGGCCTGTGGTGGTCGGCGGCCAGATCGTCATCAGGCCGATGATGTATCTCGCGCTCAGCTACGACCACCGTATCGTCGACGGCAAGGAAGCGGTGACCTTCCTGGTGCGCGTCAAGGAAAGCCTGGAGGATCCCGAGCGGCTGGTGCTCGATCTGTGATCGGAGCTGATCCGCAATGAGCGGCTGGCTGGAACGGTTCGGGTTTGCGCTGGGTCGCGCGCTTCGAACTTTTCGGTCAACTGCCTCGGTTGCAGCCCCTTCACCGGCGAAATCGATTGAATCGGGTCCGCCGCCGGAAAGCAGTAATCTGGGCGTCTTCGCGCTCAGCGATGCTGAAATGGCGGAACGGAAGATCAGCGCCATCACGATCGGCGAACTTGAGCTGCCAACCGGCGAAATCGTCGCCTGCGATCCGCTCATCACCGGACTAAGCCGACCTGCTTTCAGCCGTAAGGTGAAGCCGGGACGCTATCCGGTCACGCTGCTTCAGGCGCAGGGCTGCATTGCCGCAGCGGTCCTGTGGTTCGGCCCTGGCTTGCCGACGTGCTGGGAACTGGCAACTTTCGTTCCCGATCGGCCACCAGTTTATAAGTCCGAATTTCTTGAATTTATCGTCGATGACGCGGTTGCGTCATTCATGGACAAATCGGTTCTGACATTGATGACTGACCCGGAGCAACTCGACGATTATCTCGCCGACGTCGCCTGTGCTATCGACAGGTTTTGTATCAATCGTCCGATTGAAGGCAACCCGATCAACGTAGCTATGTTCGATACTGGCTATGGCGACGGCTCGTATCGATCCTTCTGGGGACTGGACGCAGCTGGCGAGCCCCTGCTCCTGGTGACCGACTTCGAAGTGCTCGAAAACGCGGATGGTCGAGAAAACAATCAGGCCGCCAATGGCTAACGAAATCCCGCCCATGACCAGACCGGTGGTCCTAAGAATCATGAACGGCTGGCTGGAAACGTTCAGGTTAAGGCTCGGCCAGGCGGCGCGCGGCATGCGGTGGATTTTCCGGCAAAGCATCGTTGTGGTCGGCCTCTCAGCCGCCGTCCCGTCACTCGCCGTGGCGGCCGAGTGGGACCCGGCGACGGCCAGCAGCAATTTCGGCATCTTCGCGCTCAACGATGCGCAGTTGGCGGAGCGCAAGATCACCGTCACGCCGATCGGCCAGCTTGAACTTCCGACCGGCGAGATCATCGCCTGCGATCCTCTGATCACAAGCGACGACTGGCCGGCGCTGGCCCGCAGGGTGAAGCCCGGGCATTATCCGGTGACGCTGTTCGAGACGCAGGGCCGTGTCGCGGCCGCGTTCCTTCGCTTCCGCTCCGGCGTGCCGGTGCGCTGGGAACTCGCCACCTTGCCCGGACAGGATGTTTCGACGCTGAACGGCGACGAGATCTTCGGCTATCCCGTCGACGCCGGCCTGGGGTCCTTCATGGACAAGGCCGCGATGGCCCTGATGTCGGCCGCGCAGGACAAGCTCAAGCCCGACCAGAACTATTACGACGACGTGCTGGCGGCCGAGTTCGCGCCCAACAAGGACCGGTTCGTCATGCATCATCCGGACGCCGGCAATCCCGTCAACATCGCGATGTTCTGGAGCGGCTGGGGCGATGGTTTCTATCCGTCCTTCTGGGGTCTGGACGCGGGTGGCGAGCCGGTGGTCCTGATGACCGATTTCGGCGTGCTCGAGAACGCCGATGGCCGCGAAGGCGACCAGGCCAAGTGATGGCGAACGTCGCCTCGCCCCTGATCGGATTTCTGGCCGGGTCACTGGCGCTCGCAGCGGCGGGTTCGACCGCCCACGCCGCCTGCCCGATCCAGCTTGCCGTCTATGGCGAGGCGCGGAGCGGCGCCGAGATCGATTTCACCCCGACGGGTACCTCGGCCACGGTCACCAACTCCTTCCGCATGATCCTGGACAACAATGTCGTGCTCGACGGCATCGCAATGTGGACCGAAGGCAATGCCGCGCGGCCGCATGGTTCGCTGATGTACAAATGCCCGACCGGCGACGTCACGGGCGAGGAGCTCGCCGCCTGCACGGTCTGGGAAGGCGTCATCTACAGCGTCGATGAGAAGGGCACCGTCGGCCTGCTGACGGCCGAAGGCGCCGACGCGCCGAAAAGCCTGATCTTCCCCGATCTCGGGCCATCGCTCGAAATGTCGGCGGCTTACGGTCCAGCCGGGTTCTCGAAAGTGCCGTGGGACATCTTCATGCTGAAGGGCTGCCAGGAATGAGCGCGGATAGAAAGACCCTGCTGGTCACCGGCGGCAGCCGTGGCATTGGCGCCGCCATCTGCCGGCAGGCGAACCAGGCTGGCTACCGCGTTGCGGTCAACTACGTTTCCAACCAAGCCGCGGCGGACGCGCTGGTCGCCGAGCTGAAAGCCGGTGGCGGCGATGCCTTTGCGATCAAAGGCGATGTCGGCAACGAGGCCGACGTCATGGCGATGTTCGAGGCAGCAGACCGGACCTTCGGCCGGCTCGATGCTTTCGTCAACAATGCCGGCATCGTCGACGTCAAGGCACGGGTCGACGAGATGAGCGCCGAGCGGGTCGAGCGCATGATGCGCATCAACGTCGTCGGCTCGTTCCTCTGCGCCCGCGAAGCGGTGAAGCGCATGTCGACCCGCCACGGCGGCAGCGGCGGCGCGATCGTCAACCTGTCCTCGGCGTCCGCCAGGCTCGGCTCGCCCGGCGAGTTTGTCGACTACGCCGCCTCCAAGGGTGCGATCGACACCTTGACCATCGGGCTCGCGCGTGAGGTCGCGTTGGAAGGCATCCGCGTCAACGCGGTCAGCCCCGGCATCACCGAGACCGAGATTCACGCCTCGGGCGGCCAGCCCGATCGTGTGGCGCGGATGCAGGACGCGCTGCCGATGAAACGCGCCGGCACGGCGGATGAAGTCGCCAGCGCGGTTCTCTATCTTCTGTCGGACGCGGCCTCCTATATAACAGGCACCGTCCTGGATGTGAGCGGCGGCCGCTAGAGCAATTCCAGGAAGAGTGTCCAGCGGTTTTCCGTCCGGAATTGCGTACGAAGAAACAACCTGGAGCGGGTCGATCTCGAACCGCTCCAAAGCCGGATAAGAAGGGTTTCATTATGGCTTATGACGTGGTTATCATCGGATCGGGACCGGGCGGCTATGTCTGCGCCATCAAGGCGGCGCAGCTCGGCCTGAAGACGGCGGTGGTCGAGAAGAACGCCACTTTCGGCGGCACCTGCCTCAACATCGGCTGCATTCCCTCCAAAGCGCTGCTCTACGCCTCCGAGATGTTCGCCGAGGCGGGCCATGCCTTCGACACGCTCGGCGTCGAAATCGGCGCGCCGAAGCTCAACCTGAAGAAGATGATGGCGCACAAGGACACGACGGTCGCCTCCAACGTCAACGGCGTCGCCTTCCTGTTCAAGAAGAACAAGATCGATTCCTTCCGCGGCACCGGCAAGGTGGTCGGCGCCGGCAAGGTCTCGGTGACCGGCGAGGACGGCAAGGTCGAGGAGATCGAGACCAGGAACATCGTCATCGCCACCGGTTCCGACGTTGCCGGCATTCCGGGCGTCAAGGTCGATTTCGACGAGAAGGTGATCGTGTCGTCGACCGGCGCGCTGTCGCTGGCCAAGGTGCCGGAGCGTCTCGTGGTCGTCGGCGGCGGCGTCATCGGGCTGGAGCTCGGCTCGGTGTGGGCCAGGCTTGGCGCCAAGGTCACAGTCGTCGAGTTCCTCGACAACATCCTCGGCGGCATGGACGGCGAGGTGTCGAAGCAGTTCCAGCGGCTTTTGTCCAAGCAGGGCTTCGAGTTCAAGCTCGGCGCCAAGGTCACCGGCGTCGCCAAGGCCAAGAAGGGCGCCACCGTCACCTTCGAGCCGGTCAAGGGCGGCGCAGCGGAAACCATCGAGGCCGATGTCGTGCTGGTCGCCACCGGCCGGCGGCCCTATGCCGACAGCCTGGGGCTGAAGGAAGCGGGTGTCGAAGTCGACGAGCGCGGCCGGGTCAAGACCGACGCGCATCTCAGGACAAACGTGCCCGGCATCTATGCCATAGGCGACGTGATTGCCGGCCCGATGCTGGCGCACAAGGCCGAGGACGAAGGTGTCGCCGTCGCCGAGACGATCGCCGGCCAGGCCGGCCATGTGAACTACGACGTCATCCCGAGCGTCGTCTACACCAGCCCGGAAGTCGCCTCGGTAGGCAAGACCGAGGAAGAGCTGAAGAAGGCCGGCATCGACTACAAGGTCGGGAAATTCCCGTTCAGCGCCAATGGCCGCGCGCGCGCCATGCTGCACACCGACGGATTCGTGAAGATCCTCGCCGACAAGGCCAGCGACCGCGTGCTCGGCGTCCACATCGTCGGCTTCGGCGCCGGCGAGATGATCCACGAGGCGGCGGTGCTGATGGAGTTCGGCGGTTCCTCTGAAGACCTCGCCCGTACCTGCCACGCGCATCCGACGATGTCGGAAGCGGTGAAGGAAGCGGCGCTGGCGACCTTCTTCAAGCCGATCCATATCTGAAAGGCCCATATAAACTCTACTCCGGCGGCCATCTGACGCGACTTTCTCCGCTTCCGGTGCTCACGGACTAATGTCCGCTGCGCGCCGGTTCTCGAAAGCCACGCCAGCTGACTCACCGGAGCGAGTTTCTAAGGGCCTTTCTGGCGCCCTGCTCAAACAAAACGGCCCGCCTTTTGGCGGGCCGTTCGGTGTCAAGCTGTATCCCGATCACTGCGCCGGGGCAGGAGCAGGTGCCGGCGCGGGTGCAGGAGCCGGGGCCGGGGCCGGGGCCGGGGCCGGCGCGGGAGCCGGGGCTGGGGCTGGAGCCGGCGCCGGAGCTGGTGCCGGGGCGGGCGTTGCAGGCGCCGGAGCCGGCGTGCTTGCGGCCGGCGGCTCAGCCGGAGCCGGGGCATGCTCGCCGCCGCCTCTGCCAAAGACATAATACGCAACAACGGCCAGGATAATGACAACCAGGGCGATCAGCCACCCGCTCCCGCCACCACCGCCCGACGTGGGTGGCGTGCTGGAAGGGGTGAAGGGGTCGTTTGGGTTCGCCATGAAACGTGTCCTCCTTGATGAAAGCATCAAAATAACAGCCATCAACGCGCTGATCCCGCTTTGGGTTTCACGCGGACGGACGGAAAGCGCTGAAATACCGGCGTTTTCAGGTCCGCCAGCCGCCAGACGACTCAGTTGACGGCGGTAACAGTATATCCTGCCTTGCGAAAATCCTCGACCAGTCCTTCCGGACCGGGCAGATGCATGGCGCCAACGGCCATGAAGACGTTGCCCTTGGCCAGTATCGGCCCGGCATGCGCCGCCATCACCTTGTTGCGGCTGGTGATCATGGTCTGCTCGAAGGCGGCATAGCCTGCCTTGTCGTCCGCCGAGTCCGGCAGCACGGCCCGGAAGAGCGGCCAGAACATGCCGACCTCGCCATGCTGGTAGAGTACGATCATCGTCTCGTTGACGTCGTTGACCTTGTCACCGAGCTTCATCGTCTCGACTAGGCTCTTCATGTGGAATTCGAGTGGCAGCGAGGCCATGGCGCGCAACTGGTCGACCGCGGTTTCGAGGCCTTCGACGTCTTTCCCGGAGGCCTTTGCGTCCGAAGCGAGCTTGACGTCCAGCACGGGCTCGCCGGCCGACTGGCGCGCCACCTCGCAGGCCGGCAAAGCCATCATCGCCGACAGGATCCAAGGCTTCATCTTGGCGACCGTCGCCGGCGGGATGCCGCGGGCGTCGAGCCCCTTGTTCAGCGCCGCCGCATCTTCGGGAGACAGCAGCGACGACAGCGTGGTGTTGTCGGTGAACATCATCAGGCCGGGCTCGCTGGCCATGGCCGCCATCATCTTGGCCTTGTCGAGCGCATCGGTGGTTTCGATGACGACGGTATCAGCGCCGTCATAGGCTTTCTGGGCCACCGCCGGCAGCGTGGTGACGCGCGTGTCGGTCATGTGCATGGTGCCGAACAGATAGGACGGTTTCTCGCCCGGCTTCTCCAGCTTCCACAGCAGGCCCTTGCCATTGGGAACGGCCGCCGCCTCGGTCTCGACCTTCTTGAAGGTGGCGGGATCGCTCTTTTCCAGAGCTGCCAGGAGATCGGTGCCGGCGCAGGAGGGCGCTCCGGCATGCGCGCGGCCGGCGAGCAGCAGGGCGACCAGGAAAGACAGGAAAAACAGCAGGTTGAGCGCTACGAGCAGCTTCAACGAGGCAAGGGCCGCGCGGTCGGCGATGGCGATGACGCGTTTCATGGGAAGCGTCTTAGCGCTGAAAAGCGGCAAAACGGTTAATCGGCGGAGTGAAATTGTTTGCGGTGCGGTGAGAGGGTCTCCGCTTCGCTCCGTCCATACATGACGACGTCAGAAGGCGTCGCACGACGCCAAAGGCGTCATGCCCTTGGGTGCGCCTTCTCGTAGATGTCGAGCAGCCTTGCGGTGTCGACGCCGGTATAGATCTGGGTGGTCGACAGGCTGGCGTGGCCGAGCAGCTCCTGGATGGTGCGCAGGTCGCCGCCGCGGCCGAGCAGATGGGTGGCGAAGGAATGGCGCAGCGCGTGCGGCGTCGCGGTGTCGGGCAGGTTGAGCGCCGAGCGCAGCTTCGCCATCTCGCGCTGAAGGATGGCGGGGTTGAGGGGGCCGCCGCGCGCGCCACGGAACAGCAGGCCGTCGGCATCGATGTGGAAGGGGCAGAGCCGGCGGTATTCGGCGACGGCCTTGCGGGCCACCGGCAGCACCGGCACCAGGCGCGTCTTGCCGCCCTTGCCGGTGACGCGCAATACGGTGTCGGCATCCGAAGCGAGGTCGGCGCCGGTCAAGCCGAGCGCCTCCGAGATGCGCAGGCCGGAGCCATAAAGCAGCGTCAGCACCGCGGCGTTGCGGGCGGCGATCCACGGTTCTTCCGCCAATTGGCCTTCCACCGCGACGACCTGCCTGGCGTCGCTTGCCGTCAGCGGCTTGGGCAGCGACTTCGGCTGGCGCGGCGCGCGCAGTGCCGCCGCACCCGCCGCGTTGACCAGGCCGCGCCGTTCGAGAAAGCGTAGCAGCGAGCGGATGCCGGCCAGGCCGCGCCCCAGCGTACGGGCGCCGGCGCCATCGTTGCGGCGCTTGGCGAGGAAGCCGCGCAGATCCGCGGGGCGCAGGTCGGCGATGTCCGAGATGCCGGGCGGCCCACCGATATGCCCGGTCAAGAAATGCAGGAACTGGCGGCTGTCGCGCTCATAGGCTTCGACCGTCTCGGGCGAGAGCCGGCGCTCATGCGCCAGCGTCTTCAGCCATGTCTCGCGCGCCGCCTGGAGGTCGGCTTTTGCCGGGATGAGGAATTCCTGCATGCCGGCATTGTCGGGCGTCGAGGTTAGGAAGCGGTGAAGAGCCCGTCATTGAAAAGGCCGCCGCGCGGGGTTAGAGCAGAGCAAAGGAAGCGCCGCCGATGCCGAAGCTCGAAAACCCCGTACAGATGGCCGTGATCGGTGCCGCGCACGGCATCAAGGGCGAATTGCGGGTGAAGACCTTCACCGGCGACCCGCTGGCGCTGGCCGACTACGGCCCGCTCTATGCCAGGGATGGGCGCGTCTTCCAGATCAACGATATCAGGCCGGCGGGCACGGTCGTCGTCGTGCGCTTCAAGGGCGTCGGCGACCGCAATGCCGCGGAGGCGCTTGCCGGCACCGAGCTGTTCGTCGACCGTTCGGTGCTGCCTGACGACGGCGAGGAGGACGAGTTCTACCACGCCGACCTCATCGGCCTCGATGTCAGGGACGATACGGGTGTGATCGGCAAGGTCGTCGCCGTGCATAATTTCGGCGGCGGCGACATCCTCGACGTCACGCTTGCCGGGCGCAAGGGGGTGCTGATCCCGTTCACGCAGGCCGCTGTGCCGCATGTCTCCATCGCCGACGGCTTCGTCCAGGTCGATCCGCGGGCGGCGGGGCTGGTCGATGACGAGGAAAGTGAGGCGCCCAGCCGTTCCGGTTTCGACCCGAAGGGCCGGCCGCGCGGGCCGAAGGATGCCGGGGGCAACCGTTGAGCTTTGCCGCCTCGGTGCTGACGCTCTATCCGGAGATGTTTCCGGGCGCGCTCGGCCTGTCGCTGGCCAGCCGCGCGCTGGAGGCCGGCACATGGTCGCTGGAGGCGATCCAGATCCGCGATTTCGCCACCGACAAGCACCGCACCGTCGACGACACGCCGGCCGGCGGCGGCGCCGGCATGGTGATGCGCGCCGATGTGCTGGCGAAGGCCATCGATCACGCTTCGCCGCCGGGCGATCTGCGCCCGCGCCTTTTGATGAGCCCGCGCGGCAAACCGCTGACGCAGGCCCGCGTGCGCGAACTCGCGGCGGGCCCGGGCGCCGTCATCCTGTGCGGCCGCTTCGAAGGCGTCGACCAGCGGCTGATCGAGGCGCGCGCGTTGGAAGAGGTATCCATCGGCGATTTCATCCTGTCCGGCGGCGAGCCGGCCGCCCTGGTGCTGCTCGATGCCGTCGTGCGGTTGCTGCCCGGCGTCATGGGCAATGCGGTGTCGGGCGAGGAGGAGAGTTTCGAGAACGGCCTGCTCGAGCATCCGCATTACACGCGGCCGCAGGCGTTCGAGGGCAGGCCAATTCCCGACGTGCTCGTCTCCGGCAATCACAAGAAAATAGCTGACTGGCGGCGCGCCGAGGCGGAGAAGCTGACCAGGGAACGGCGCCCGGACCTGTTGGGGGCTGCTCAGCCCTTGGTGAAATAGTAAAAAGCCAGGAACAGGCCGACGGCGACCACGAAGCCGCGGACCACGCCTTGGGGCACGCGCTTGGCGATCCAGACGCCGGCATAGCCCCCTAGCGCGCCGCCCGGGATCATGACGATCGCCTGCGGCCAGGCGACGACGCCACCGGAAACGAAGACCAGGATGGCGATGGCCGCGATGACCAGGGCAAGCATGTTCTTCAGTGCATTGAGCCGGTGATAATCGCCGGCCTGCGTCAGGCCGAGGGTGGCGAGCATCATCACGCCCATGCCGGCGCCGAAGAAGCCGCCATAGATGGACGTCACGAACTGCGCGAGCAATCCGGCTATCGTGCCCGCCGACGATGCATCGGCGCCGGGCTTTGGCGCGGGCTTCAGCCACGGGCCGGCAGCGAACAACGCGGTCGCGGCGATCAGCAGCCAGGGCACGAGCGCGCGGAAAGACGGGTTGGAGAGCGCGAGCAGGATGAGCGAGCCGGCCAGCGCGCCGAAGGCGGAGATCACGCAAAGCAGCAGCGCCTGGCGCCAGAAATGCCGGATGTCGTCGAGATAGGCCAGCGTCGAGGTGATGTAGCCGGGGAACTGCGTCACAGAGGAGGTGGCGTTGGCGACGATCGGCGGCACGCCGACCAGCGTCATGGCGCCGAAGGTGACGAAGGTGCCGCCGCCGGCCACCGCATTGACCGCGCCGGACACAAAGCCCGCGAGAAAGAGCAAGACGGCATCGAAAAAACTCATTTCCCCGCTTAGAAAGCTTACAAGCCGCGCGCAACCCGGCACGGCCGCGCTAAATGTGGGGCCATGGGCGCAAAAAATATGCCTCAAGGTTCTTTTTTATGCATGCCGTGGTCCCAGAACCGCTGGCACTTCCGGACGACGTGCATTAGGGCGTGACAAAGCGCCGAAATAGCTGTATGTGCCCGCCCGAACCGGAAGAACGATCTTCTGGACCCGTCAACAAGCGCGGTGTAGTCGTCCCTGCCCGATGTTCCCGATATGATTTCCGGGACTGAAGGCATAGCCGAGCGGTCAATGGAACTGCAAGGCGAGCTGAGGACGCTCTGACTGTCGGAAGAACAAGAAGTGGATATTGAGATGGATCTCATCCGTCAGCTCGAGGCCGAACAGGCCGCCAAGATCGAAGCCAAGCGCAAGCTGCCCGAATTCCAGCCCGGCGACACCGTGCGCGTCCAGGTGCGCGTCACCGAAGGCAGCCGCACCCGCGTGCAGGCCTATGAGGGCGTCGTCATCGCCCGCGCCGGCTCCGGCTTCCAGGAGAATTTCACCGTCCGCAAGATTTCCTACGGCGAAGGCGTCGAGCGCGTTTTCCCGGTCTACTCGCCGATGGTCGAGGGCGTCGAGATCGTGCGTCGCGGCAAGGTGCGCCGCGCCAAGCTCTATTACCTGCGTGACCGTCGCGGCAAGTCGGCCCGCATTTCGGAGAACACCGGCGTGCGCGCCCGCAAGCTGAACGACGAAGAGCGCGACGCGCTGAACGCCGAGCGCGCCCGCATCGAGGCCGAGAAGGTCGCCGCCGCCCAGGCGCTGGCCGCCGAGACGGCCGCCAAGGAAGCCGCCGAGAAGAAGGCCGCCGCCGAGGCTGCTTCGGCCGAATAAGGTTTTGGCGAAAACAGGTTTCTGGAAAGGCGGCTTCGGCCGCCTTTTTTCGTTTGGCGGCTTTTTTTCGCAAGAGTTCGGAATTTGATCGAAGCTTTCGCGTTTTCGTCATTCTAGGGCAGAGCGACGCGAAGCGGAGCGGAGACCCTAGAATCCATGCCGTTACCTTCGCGAGGAATGCGGCGGTAGAGAATGGAACTCCGTCGAACCTTTGAAAAGACAGGTCTGCACCGCAGCATCGCTCTCATCTCACGGAATGGATTCTGGGGTCTGCGCGCGTCGCTTCGCTCCTTGCTCCGCCCTGGAATGACGAAGGTGATTGGTCAGCGTTCCTTCACGCCCCTTCTGTCCCGCCAACGTTTCGGATTTCCACGCTCCAGTAGCGCTTTGATCCTCGGGTCTGCGCTCCGTTTGGCGTCGCTCCGCCGGCGCATGACGACCTTGGGGTTGACAGTCAATTATCTTGTACACTAAATAATCGCGTACAATCAAATGGAGATGACGATGTCGGCACTTTACAGCACCCAGGCTCACGTCAGCGGCGGCCGCGCCGGCCATGGCGAGACCAGCGACGGCCTGCTCAAGGTCGATCTGGCGATGCCGAAGGAACTCGGCGGCAAGGGTGGCGCCACAAATCCCGAACAGCTTTTCGCGGTCGGCTACGCGGCCTGCTTCGAGAGTGCGGTGCGCTTCATCGCCCGCCAGCAGAAGCTGCCGCTGCAGGACGCTTCGGTAACGTCCACGGTCAGCCTCTATCCGAACGACCAGGGCGGCTTCAGGCTCGGCGTCGCGCTGGCGGCGGAGATCAAGGGTCTTGATCAGGCGGGCGCCGAGGCGCTTGTATCGGAAGCGCACAAGATCTGTCCCTATTCCAACGCCATCCGTGGCAATATCGATGTGGCGCTCTCGGCAAAGGCGGCATGACGACGAAAATCGAAACCATGACCAGGAAGGCCCCGGCGCAGGACGCCGGGGCGATCGACGTGCCGCGTCTGGACCAGCAGCTCTGCTTCGCGCTCTATTCGGCGAGCGGGCTGATGACCAAGCTCTACCGGCCGCTGCTCGATCCGCTCGGCCTCACCTATCCGCAATATCTGGCGATGCTGGCGCTGTGGCAGCGCTCGCCGAGCACGGTCGGCGAGCTCGGCGAGGCGTTGGGTCTCGACTCGGCGACGCTGACGCCGCTGATCAAGCGGATGGAAGCCGGCGGCCTCGTGACGCGTCGGCGCGACAGTGCCGACGAGCGCCGGGTACTGGTCGAGCCGACTGCAAAGGGCCAGGCGCTGCGGGCGAGCATGAAGGACGTGCAGGCGGGACTGAGCTGCGGCATGCCGCTGGCGGCGGACGAGCTCAAGGCCCTGCATGGCACGCTCACCCGTCTGGTCGCCGGGTTGCGCGAGGCGACGTCCGATCAGGACTGATCGCGGCACGGCCATCCTCGAAACCATGCCCGAAAAGTATCGGATTGCGTGTTGACGCGCCGGGGCGGCGCGGACTGGCTTGCAAGGCGCTTGCGGCAAGCTAAAGTCGGCGCCGGATTTTCCTGGCCGCGCCAAAAATCGTGCGCCGATCACCTTCGGAGATTTGTCATGACCAAGTCGAAACTGCTGCTGGCCGGCCTTCTGGCCTGCCTTCTCGCACCTGTCGCGGCGCTCGCCGACAACTTGCCCGATCTCGCGAGCCGCAAGGTGGTGGTGGTGACGGAAAATGCCTATCCGCCGCTGCAGTTCATCGACAAGAAGACCGGCAAGCAGATCGGCTGGGAATATGACGCGATGGACGAGATCGCCAAGCGGCTGAACTTCAAGGTCGAGTACCAGAATACGTCCTGGGACGCGATGATCCAGGCGGTTTCGGATAACCAGTACAACATCGGCATGACCGGCATCACCATCAAGGACGACCGCAAGGAGAAGGTCGACTTCTCCGACCCCTATATGCGCTCGGAGCAGTTCATGCTGGTGCGCGGCGATGAAAGCCGCTTCACCGACGCCAAGAGCTTTGGCGCCTTCAAGGACGGGCTGATCGGCGCCCAGCCCGGCACCACGCCCTTCTATACCGCCGTCTACAGCGTGCTCGACGGCAATGAGCAGAACCCGCGCATCAAGCTGTTCGAGACCTTCGGCGCGACGGTGCAGGCGCTGAAATCCGGCGACGTCGACGTGGTGCTGACCGACGGCACCGCCGGCCAGGGCTATGTCGACGCTTCCGGAGGCAAGCTGAAGCTGATCGGCGGGCCGCTCGGCACCGAGGACTTCGGGTTCATCTTCCCGAAGGGTTCGGACCTGGTGAAGCCGGTCAATGCCGCGATCGCCTCGCTCAAGGCCGACGGCACTTTCGACAAGCTCAACAAGAAGTGGTTCCTTGATTACAAGATGGGGCAGTGAGCTCGTCTCGATGCCGGCGGTGCCTGTTCAGGAACTCGCGCTGAGTTTGCGCTCGGAACTGCCATTCTCCCCGCTTGAGGGGGAGATGGCCGGCAGGACAGCCTCGGCACTGCCCTTTCGGGACTTTCTGTCCGACGGCATTGCCTGATGGCAACGCCGTCCTCCAAGCCCGAATTCCCCTGGTGGCTGGCGGCCGCGGCCGTCCTGGCACTGGCCGCCGCCCTCGCCATTGCCGCCAGCGATCTCTATGCCGAGGTCTTCGCAACCGTCGCCAAGGGCATCGGCATCACCATCTTCGTCACCGCGGTCGCCTTCGCGCTGGCCTCGGCGCTCGGGCTCGGCGTTGCGCTGATGGCGCTTTCGGGATCGCAATGGCTGCGCCAGATCGCGCGCTTCTATGTCGAGATCATCCGCGGCGTTCCGATCCTGGTGCTGTTGTTCTGGATCGCTTTTGCCGGCGCGCCGGCCTTCGTCGCCGCCTGGAACGCGCTGACCGCTCCGCTGCAGAGCGCCGGCCTCATGAGCGAGCTCCTGGTGCGCGACGTGTCGCTGCTGTGGCGCGCCATCATGGCCTTGACCATCGGCTATTCGGCCTTCATCGCGGAAGTGTTCCGCGCCGGCATCCAGTCGGTCGAGAAGGGCCAGATCGAGGCGGCCAAGGCGCTTGGCCTGTCGCGCCTGCAGCGTTTCCGGCTGATCGTGTTCCCGCAGGCGATCCGCATGATCCTGCCACCGCTCGGCAACGACTTCATCGCCATGGTCAAGGATTCCTCCCTGGTCTCGGTGCTCGGCGTCGCCGACATCACGCAGATCGGCAAGGTCTATGCCGCGGGCTCGTTCCGCTTCTTCGAGACCTATACGATCGTCGCCTATATCTATCTCATCCTGACCGTCGGCCTGTCGCTGGCGCTGCGGGCGCTGGAGCAGCGGCTGCGCAGGCAGCACGAGGACTAGCCGGCGGGACACGTTCGCCGAAACCGGTTCCCACTTTTCCCGAAATTGCTCTACCTTGGACGACATGCATAGGGCGGAGGAGCCGACCCATGAATCTCGACAAGGCCAATGCCGCGCTGGACTCCGTCTACACGGCCGATACGCCGGAGGCGCTCGCCAGCGCCTACGCCGACTGGGCCGCGACCTATGACAGCGAAACCGCATCGCTCGGCTACCTCCTGCCTTTCCTGATCAGCGCCTGGGTGTCGCGCCACGTGCCGGCGGGCGAAGGTCCGCTGCTGGACGCCGGCTGCGGCACCGGCCTTTCGGGGCCGTCGCTGAAGGCGCTGGGCTATGACGACATCGCCGGGCTCGACCTTTCCGACGACATGCTGAAGCTTGCCGGCGGCCGCAATGCCTATGGCGAGTTGAAGAAGGCCATGCTCGGCGGTCCGCTGCCCTGGCCCGACCGGCATTTCCGGGCCTTCTTTTCTACCGGCGTCTTCACCATCGGCCATGCGCCGGCCTCGGGACTACGCGAGCTGGTGCGCATCACGAAAGCCGGCGGTCACGCCATCTTCACCGTGCGCGACCAGGTGTTCGAGAGCGGCGGCTTCCAGGCGGTGTTCGACGAGCTTTCCGAGGCGGGGAAATGGCGCCTCGCCGAGCAGAGCCCATGGTTCCGCTGCTACGCGATCGGCGACCCTGAGGCACTGGTGAAGACGTTCGTATTCGAGGTGCTTTGAACAGTCAGCGTTCGCCGCGGCGCGGCTGCCCGGCAAGGCGTGCGCCCAACGCCTCCAGATCGTCAAGGAACCAGAGCTGGCCGCCGCGATTGGCCTCGCGCACGAAATCGGCGAATGCCTTGCTTCGGGCGATATAGCGCGAAACGTCGCCGAGAATTGCCAGCCTGATGCCGTAGTTGACGCATTTCTGCGTCCATTCCCCGGCAATGCCGGTCTTCAGCTCGAAGAAATCCGCCGGCAAGGCGGAGGTCGAAATTGCCACCCAATCCGGATCGGAGGCCGATGCATCGCCGATGAGGTCGAGGACTTTCGCAGCCGCCGCCTGCCATTCGAGAACCTTGTGGCCATGCATATCGTGAAGAATGCTCATTTCCAGCGTCCTGTTCCAGGCATCGGAATGCGGCCTCTCACCCTGTCCGCCGGCGCCTGTCAATCTCGAGGGCTGGTGCAATCACGCCGCAATTGCCGAAATCGGCAAAGATTGCTATCTACTGCGCCATGGAAAAGCTTTTCAGCGATCCGGCCTACAAGGGTTTCGTGCTGCAGGACAGAAAGCGCCTGCCGTCGCGATTTGCCGCGCGGGTCTGCGGCGCGCTCACCAGCCGACTTAGCCAGCTCGACTGATCGAAGTCGCTCGCCGATTGAAGGTCGGCGCCAGCTTTTCCCATTTCTCATATCGACGGATTCACGCACATGAGCGCACCGCGCACCCTCTACGACAAGATCTTCGACGACCACACGGTCGATCGCCAGGACGACGGCACCTGCCTGCTCTATATCGACCGCCACCTGGTGCATGAGGTCACCAGCCCGCAGGCCTTCGAAGGCCTGCGCATGAGCGGCCGCAAAGTCCGGCATCCGGAAAAGACTCTGGCCGTGGTCGACCACAACGTGTCGACCTCGCCCGAGCGCAAGTTCGGCATCAAGAACGAGGAAAGCCGTATCCAGGTCGAGGCGCTGGCCAAGAACGCCAAGGATTTCGGCATCGAATATTATTCCGAGAACGATATCCGCCAGGGCATCGTCCACATCATCGGGCCGGAACAGGGCTTCACCCTGCCCGGCATGACCATCGTCTGCGGCGACAGCCACACCTCCACGCACGGCGCCTTCGGCGCTCTGGCGCATGGCATCGGCACGTCGGAGGTCGAGCATGTGCTCGCCACCCAGACGCTGATCCAGCGCAAGGCCAAGAACATGCTCGTGCGCGTCGACGGCCAGTTGCCGGAAGGCGTCACCGCCAAGGACATCATCCTCGCCATCATCGGCGAGATCGGCACCGCCGGCGGCACCGGCTATGTCATCGAATATGCGGGCGAAGCGATCCGCTCGCTGTCGATGGAAGGCCGCATGACCATCTGCAACATGTCGATCGAGGGTGGCGCGCGCGCCGGCCTGATCGCGCCGGACGAGACCACCTTCGCCTATGTCAAGGACAAGCCGCGCGCGCCCAAGGGCGAGGCGTGGGATGCCGCGCTCGCCTACTGGAAGACGCTTCAGACCGACGAAGGCGCGCATTTCGACAAGGTGATCGTGCTCGACGCGGCGAAGTTGCCGCCGATCGTTTCCTGGGGTTCCTCGCCGGAGGACGTCGTGTCCGTGCAAGGCATCGTGCCGAACCCCGAGGACATCACCGACGAGAACAAGCGTTCCTCCAAGCATCGGGCGCTCGAATATATGGGCCTGACGCCGGGAACGAAGATCACCGACATCGCGCTCGACCGCGTGTTCATCGGCTCCTGCACCAATGGCCGCATCGAGGACCTGCGCGCCGCCGCCAAGGTCGTCGAGGGCAAGACCGTCAATCCGCGCGTCAACGCCATGATCGTGCCCGGTTCCGGCCTGGTCAAGGAACAGGCCGAGGCCGAAGGCCTCGACAAGATCTTCGTCGCCGCCGGCTTCGACTGGCGCGAGCCGGGCTGCTCGATGTGCCTGGCCATGAACGACGACCGGCTTAAGCCGCATGAGCGCTGCGCCTCGACCTCGAACCGCAATTTCGAGGGGAGGCAAGGCTTCAAGGGTCGCACCCACCTGGTGTCGCCGGCCATGGCGGCGGCCGCCGCGATCGCCGGCCATTTCGTCGACATCCGCGACTGGAAGTAAGCCGTCGCGATGCCGGCATCCGATCCGATATGGACCCCGGGCAGCAACATTGCCCGGGGTTTTTTCGTGGCCGCGACAGCCAAATTCCACCCGCGTCGACCGTCGCTTAACCGCTTGTTTGCGCTTCCGCGCTAGCATCTCCCCCAGGGTAAAGTTGGGGAAGTCACAGTCCTTTGGACACCGGTCTGTTCATCGCGCTGCTCAATCCGACGATAGCGCTGGCGCTTGGCGCCGCGTTCCTCGTCCTGTGGTTCCATCAGCGGCACCGTCCGTATCTCGCCACGCTCGGCGCGAGCTACTGCCTGTCGGCGCCGGGGTTCCTGCTGCAATATTTCACGCTTCCGATCGGCGTTGCGCTGACCAAGCTCGTTTCCAACATCTGCTTCACGATAGCGGCCTGCTGCCTTTCCGGCGCGATCGTCGCGCGCTATGGGCGGCGCGTGCCTTATGTCGGGATCGGTGTCGTGACCGGCGGCGGTCTTGCGGCCTTTTCCTGGTACATGTTCGTCCAACCGGATTTGACCTGGCGCGTGCTGGTCATGAATTTCGGCTTTGGCGCGCTCAGCCTGCTGGTCGCCGCCGAACTGAGAACGGTGCGCAACAACGGCCCGACCGAAAAGATCCTCTTCGTGCTGTCGCTGGTTTCGGGGCTGAACTTCATCGCCCGCACGCTGGTCGTCGTCATCGCGCATGGTCCGTTCCCGAGCTATGACGGCTTCTACGGCTCGTCCTACTGGACGACGGCGCTGCTTTCACATGCGTTGCTGTCGCTGCTGATCGCGCTTTGCCTGTTCACCGCGGCGGCGCTCGACGTGATGAGGGCGCTGAAGACGGAGACCCATACCGACCCGCTCTCCGGCATCCTCAACCGCCGCGGCTTCGAGGAGCGGGCGACCCTCCTGCTCGACCAGTGCGGCAGGGCCGGATTTCCCGTCGCCCTGGTGCTGGCCGACCTCGATCACTTCAAGGCGCTGAACGACCAGCACGGGCATGAGGCCGGCGACCGGGTGATTGCCGATTTCGCCGCCAAGCTGCGCTCGGCCACCGGCGCGCGCGGGGCGGCCGGCCGCATCGGCGGTGAAGAGTTCGCCGTGCTTCTGCCGCTCAGCGACCTTGCCTCGGCAAGGCTCTTTGCCGAAGCGATCCGCGCCTTCTATTCGGCCGGCGCGATCGATGGACTGCCGCCCGGCACCAGGGTCACCGCGAGCTTCGGCGTTGCGGCGCGCACCGGCAATGAAGGGCTGATGCCGTTGATGCGGCGCGCCGACGAGGCGCTCTACAAGGCCAAGAAGAATGGCCGCGACAGCGTCCGTCTCTCATATGAGAGGCCCGAAACCACTTTCATCGCCGAGCCGCTCGCCGTCGGCTGATCCGGGCCCTGGAGTGACGACGGGGTGGGCCTTGCGGCCAATCGCAAAGCTCCGCGGCCCCTTCCACCATCTTGGCGTTAACGTGATTTTCGCCGGTCGATGATTTGCTCTCGGCCAAGGACGAAGGCAGACATGGGCAGCGCCGACTTCATACTGATGATCAACCTGCTCGTCGCCGGGCTCCTGGCGGCGGCTTTCATGACGATTGCCGTCTATGACACCGGGCGCGTGTCGGCGCGCTGGCTTGCCCTGGGCTACCTGCTCGGCATGGCCTATTTCGCCATCGAATTCAGCATTCCCGCCTTCGAGGATGCCCGGTTGCCGGTCGTAGCCGCCTTTGCCGTGTTCCTCGGCGCAACCATCGCCTTCAATGGTGGACTTGCCCACAAATATGGCGTGCGACCGCCCTGGTCGCCGATGCTGTGCTTCCTGGTTGTCGCCTCGGTCGCCGTCTATCTGGTGCAGGACATGCCGCGCTACTCGCTCACGCGCATGATGGCCTATCAGCTTCCCTACGCAGCCATGCAGTTCGCCGCGCTCGGCATCGTGCTCTCCTCCCGGCAAAGACTTGCGCGGCTCGACCACGCGCTCGCGCTGGTGCTCGGCGCCAGCGCCGCGCAGTTTGCCTCCAAGCCGTTCATCGCGGGCGCGCTGGGCGGCTGGGGCGCCGACCCGCAGGCCTATGTGCAGACCAGCTATGCGCTGGTGTCGCAATCGCTCGGCACCGTGTTCGGCCTGGCGCTGGCGCTGCTTGCCTTGGCCGTCCTGGTGCGCGACGTGCTCAACGAGGCGACCTCGAAATCGGAAACCGACGCGCTGTCGCGGCTCTTCAACCGCGGCGGCTTCGAGCGTCACGCTGATTTTGCGATGCGGGACGCCGTCCGGCGGGGCGTGCCGGTGGCGCTGGTCATCGCCGATCTCGACCATTTCAAGAGCATCAACGACAGCTATGGCCATGCCTGCGGCGACCGCGTCATCGAGACCTTCGCCGGCTTCCTGCGCGAAGCCGCCGCCGAGCACCATGTCGCCGGCCGCATCGGCGGCGAGGAGTTCGCCATCATCCTGCCGGGCACCAATCTCGCCGCGGGGCGGCTGTTTGCCGAGGGCGCGCGCAACGCTTTTGCGGCGTTGCCGATCGAAGGCCTGCCTGCCGACCATCGCTGCAGCGCCAGCTTCGGCGTGGCGGAACTGGCCGCCGACGAGGGTTTTGCCGATCTCCTGCGGCGCGCCGACGCCGCGCTCTACGAGGCCAAGAATGCCGGGCGCGACTGCGTGCGCGTATCAGGGGCGCTGCGCCGCCACCACACGCCGACGATCTTCAACGGCAAGGGCTGAGATTGGGCATCTCGCCATCGGAAAGACCGTACATATAGGAGCGCCCCTTGACGAGCACCGGCGCCTGGTAGCAGCCGGGCGAGCCTGGCTCGTCCGCATCGTCGTAGACGACATCCGGCTGACCGGCGCTGGTGTATTCGGAAAGCTTCTTGGCAAGCTTGCCTTCGCCGACGACGATGCGCTTGTAGCCGGCGGCGCTTTCGATGACGAGATTGCCGAAGGAATCGGCATAGACGCGGTCGTGATGGCGCAGCCCTGCTTCGGCCGGCGCGGCGATCGCCACGACAAGCGCCGCCAGCGATGCGGCCGCGAGGTTTGTCCGCATTGAATTCGAACGCATGTCGCTCTCCCTTGATCGACGCGAGAGATCGCGCCTGGAATCCGGTTCGAATCAGAAATTAACTCTTTCTTAACCTTTGTTAAGGGGTGGGAGGCCTTCGGCGCCGGTTCTTAACGAACATGGTTAATTTTCGCGGCGGCAACTCCTGCTGGCGAAGGAGCAATCGTGGGCCCGGTTGACTCCGGGTGACCTTGATCTTGGCGCGCGGCGTGGCTAGAGCAGTTCGGCGAACCGATCTATCTCCTTGTTTTGATGCAATTCCGGACGGAAAGCCGTTTCACATTTTTCCTGGAATTGCCGTAGCGTGCCGCGCACGAAAGGGGCAGTGCATGACCTTTGGCCACACGGTTCGGGTGTTGATCACGATCCCGCTGCTCCTGGCGGCCGCGGCCTGCGTGCCGCAAGACAACGCTCCGAAGGCGGCGAATGCCGCGGCGCCGATGGTCTCCCCTGCGCCAGTCCAGCAGTCCGTCGCGCCGGCGGCGGCCATGCCCGCGGCGCCCCCGGCATCCGCGGCGGGTCCGATCGCCACGGCGGCCCCGGTCTCCGCAGCAGCCAAGACCCCCGCGCCGCCCGCCGCACGACCCACCAAGATCGTCACCGACCTCACCGCGCCGCGGTCCGGTATCGGCACCGCCACCTACAGATGCGGCAATGGCGGCATGATCACCATCCAGAACCTTGGCAGCGCGCTGCGCGTGGTGCGGGCGGACGGCACGACCGAGGAGTTCGCGGCCTCGCCCGCCAACCAGAACAGCCGCTACCAGGAAGCAGTGACCCATGACGCGATCGTGATCGACGGGCGCGAGGCGCTGGTGATGAAAAGAGGATCCACGCCGCAAACCTGCAAACGGTAGCGGGGCGCAGCCGCTCTAGGTGAGCCAGGCTGCAAATCGTAGCCTCCTGGGTCCCAACTTCGCCGGCCGATGCTGAGCCGCCTGCGGCTTCTTGCAGCTAAGGCCACGGCCGGCGTCCGCATCCAAAGTACGCCCCGCTCCGGTTCCCGGAAGCTGCCCTTTTCGGCTCGGCCTGATCTCCAAGCTCAGCGCTCGGCGCTCGCCGAGCGGATGCGTATACCGCACTGCAGCGAACGCTGCGCCGGCTTCAAAACAGCCGCTAATCGATTGAAGCGCATGACCGCCAATTTGTCAGACTAAATGATGTTTCCAAAACGTTTTTCTGGCTTTGACGCGGTGCAAAAAGAGCATTAGAAACCGGCTGTCCGGGGCCATATATGAAGATGGCAAACGCCGCATTCCCATCGCGGTTTCCAGGATGCCGATCTGGGGGAGCCATGAGCAAATCACCAGCCACCCGCGCAGTTGCCAGACGTGAACGGCCGCTCTCGCCGCATCTGACGATCTACCGGCCGCCGATCACGATGACGATGTCGATCATCCATCGCATCACCGGCGGCGCGCTTTATTTCGGTACGCTGCTGGTGGCGGCGTGGCTGATCGCTGCTTCGAGTTCGCAAACTGCCTTCGACTGGGTCAACTGGGCCTTCGGTTCCTGGCTCGGCCGTCTGATTCTCTTCGGCTACACCTGGGCGCTGATGCACCACATGCTGGGCGGGCTGCGCCACCTCGTCTGGGATACCGGGGCGGGGCTGGAGAAGCACACCGCCTCGAAGATCGCATGGGCAACGCTCGCCGGCTCGATCGTGCTCACCCTGCTGATCTGGATTGCCGGCTATGCGGCGCGGGGGGCTTTCTGATGAGCACGAGCAATACCGATATGCGCACGCCGCTCGGCAAGGTGCGCGGCCTGGGTTCGGCCCGCGAGGGCACGCAGCATTTCTGGCGCCAGCGGCTGACGGCGATCGCCAACATCCCGCTGCTCCTGTTCTTCGTCGGCTTCCTGATCGCGGTCAACGGCCATGGCTACATGGACGTGCGGGCGGCGCTCGCCAATCCGTTCGTGGCGCTGGTGCTGGCGCTGGTGCTGATTTCCGGCCTCTACCACATGCGGCTCGGCATGCAGGTCATCATCGAGGATTACATCCATGGCGAAGGCATGAAACTGGTGCTGATCGCGCTCAACACGTTCTTCTGCGTGGCGGTCGGCGTCGCTTCGCTGTTCGCCCTGCTCAAACTGGCATTCGGAGGCTGAAGTCTTGGCCAAGGACGCAAACAACACGGCTTCCGCCTATACCTTTATCGACCACAAATTCGACGTCGTGATCGTCGGCGCCGGTGGCGCCGGGCTGCGCGCCACGCTCGGCATGGCCGAGCAGGGCCTGCGCACAGCCTGCATCACCAAAGTGTTCCCGACGCGATCGCATACGGTCGCAGCGCAGGGCGGTATTGCCGCTTCGCTCTCCAACATGGGCCCGGATTCCTGGCAGTGGCACATGTACGACACCGTCAAGGGTTCGGACTGGCTGGGCGATGTCGACGCCATGGAATACATGGTGCGCGAGGCGCCGGCGGCGGTCTATGAGCTTGAGCACTACGGCGTGCCGTTCTCGCGCACCGAGGAAGGCAAGATCTACCAGCGTCCGTTCGGCGGTCACATGATGAACTACGGCGACGGTCCGCCGGTACAGCGCACATGCGCGGCCGCCGACCGCACCGGCCACGCCATCCTGCACACGCTCTACGGCCAGTCGCTGAAGAACAACGCGCAGTTCTTCATCGAGTATTTCGCGCTCGACCTGATCATGGAGCCCGACGGCACCTGTACCGGCGTGGTGGCGTGGAATCTCGACGACGGCACCATCCACCGCTTCTCGGCCAAGATGGTCGTGCTGGCGACCGGCGGCTATGGCCGCGCCTATTTCTCCGCCACCTCGGCGCATACCTGCACCGGCGACGGCGGCGGCATGGCGGCCAGGGCCGGGCTGCCGCTGCAGGACATGGAATTCGTCCAGTTCCACCCGACCGGCATCTATGGCGCCGGCTGCCTGATCACCGAAGGCGCGCGCGGCGAGGGCGGCTATCTCGTCAATTCCGAGGGCGAGCGCTTCATGGAGCGCTACGCGCCGTCGGCCAAGGACCTTGCCTCGCGCGACGTGGTCTCGCGCTGCATGACTCTGGAAATCCGCGAGGGCCGCGGCGTCGGCAAGAAGAAGGACCACATCTTCCTGCATCTCGACCATCTCGATCCGGCCGTGCTGCACGAGCGGCTGCCGGGCATCTCGGAGTCGGCCAAGATCTTTGCCGGCGTCGACCTCACCAAGGAGCCGATACCGGTGCTGCCGACCGTCCACTACAATATGGGCGGCGTGCCGACCAATTACTGGGGCGAGGCACTCAACCCGACGGCGGAACATCCGGATCGCGTGTCGCCCGGCCTGATGGCGGTGGGCGAGGCCGGCTGCGCCTCGGTGCACGGCGCCAACCGGCTCGGCTCGAACTCGCTGATCGATCTCGTCGTGTTCGGCCGCGCGGCGGCCATACGAGCCGGCCAGGTGATCGACCGCAAGTCGGCGATCCCGTCGCCCAACCAGGAATCGGTCGACAAGATCATGGAGCGTTTCGACAAGCTTCGCCACGCCAACGGCTCGATCCCGACGGCGGTGCTGCGCGAGAGAATGCAGCGGGCCATGCAGGAAGACGCCGCGGTGTTCCGCACGCAGGAATCGCTCGAGAACGGCTGCAAGCGCATGTCGGAACTCTGGGGCGAGCTCAAGGACATCAAGGTCACCGACCGCTCGATGATCTGGAATTCGGATCTCGTCGAAACGCTGGAACTCGAAAACCTGATGGCCAACGCCATCACCACGGTCTACGGCGCCGAGGCGCGCAAGGAGAGCCGCGGCGCGCATGCGCGCGAGGATTTCGACAAGCGCGACGACGCCAACTGGCGCAAGCATACGCTTGCCCATCTGGGCGAGGACGGCGAGGTGACGCTCACCTACCGGCCGGTGCACACCGAGCCGCTGCTGGCCGAGAAGGACGGCGGCATCAGCCTGGCCAAGATCGCGCCGAAGGCCCGGGTGTACTGACGATGGCATTGGCGGCCACGGGATATTCCGGCACGCCCCTCCCGGCCAAGCTCGGCCTGAAGGACGGCATGGTCGCCGCCTTCATCGCATTGCCGCCGGAACTCGATGAACTGGCGGAGGCGGTGTCCTTCGCCGGCGTCGATCGGCTCCCCGGTTGGTCGGCGATCTCGGGCAGCCAGAAGTACGACGCCGTGCATGCCTTCACCCGGCAGCGCGCCGAGGTCGAGGACGGCCTTGCAGGCATCGAGACGGCAATCAAACGCGACGGCATGGTCTGGGTCTCTTGGCCGAAGAAGGCCTCGAAGGTGCCGACGGACGTCACCGAGCAGGTGATCCGCGCCGAGGCGCTGAAGCGCGACCTCGTCGACGTCAAGGTCGCCGCCGTGAACGAAATCTGGTCCGGGCTGAAGCTCGTCATCCGAAAGGACCGCAGGTAATGGTCGAACTCACGCTCCCCAAGAACTCGCAGATCAAGCAGGGCAAGACCTGGCCGAAGCCGGAAGGCGCCACCAATCTGCGCGAATATCGCATCTACCGCTGGTCGCCGGACGATGATGAGAACCCGCGCATGGATACCTATTTCGTCGACATGGACGATTGCGGACCGATGGTCCTCGACGCGCTTTTGTGGATCAAGAACAAGATCGATCCGACCTTGACGCTGCGCCGCTCCTGCCGCGAAGGCATCTGCGGCTCCTGCGCCATGAACATCGACGGCTCCAACACGCTCGCCTGCACCAAGGGCGCCGAGGACATTTCAGGCGCGGTGAAGGTCTATCCGCTGCCGCATATGCAGGTCATCAAGGACCTGGTGCCGGACCTCACCAACTTCTACGCCCAGCACGCTTCGATCCAGCCCTGGCTGCAGACGGTCTCGCCGACGCCCGCCAAGGAATGGCTGCAGAGCCATGAGGACCGCGAGAAGCTCGACGGGCTTTACGAGTGCATCCTGTGCGCCTGCTGCTCGACGTCCTGCCCGAGCTACTGGTGGAACGGCGATCGCTATCTTGGGCCGGCGGTGCTCCTGCAGGCCTATCGCTGGCTGATCGACAGCCGCGACGAGGCGACGGGCGAGCGGCTCGACAATCTCGAGGACCCGTTCCGGCTCTATCGCTGTCACACCATCATGAACTGCGCGCAGACCTGCCCCAAGGGTCTCAATCCGGCCAAGGCGATCGCGGAGATCAAGAAGATGATGGTGGAGCGGCGGGTTTAGTTCTCGCGGCCCCATTTGCACGCAGCGATCCTTCGCGCCCCCCTCTGTCCTGCCGGACATCTCCCCCACTTGGGGGAGATCAGCAGCTTCGGCGGTGGCGCCCTTTCTACACCGCTGGCGATTGGCGAAAGTCATCGCGACGGCCAATCTCCCCACCTGTGGGGGAGATGTCCGGCAGGACAGAGGGGGGCGCTGTCCCGCGGACATTTAAAGGTTCTGCCTTGTCGCGGCGGTCGGATGTCTGCCAAGATCGCGCTCTAAAAAAGATAGCAAAGACAGCCAATGACCGATCTTCCCATCCTTTCCCCCGTCGAAGCCCGCCTGCTCGGCTCGCTGATCGAGAAGAAGGAACTGACGCCGGATGTCTATCCGCTGACGCTCAACGGCGCGCACCAGGCCGCCAACCAGAAGACGGCGCGCGAGCCGGTGATGGTGCTGGAGCTGACCGAGATCAGGCGCGCGCTGAGCATGCTCGAGCAGAAGGGCCTGGTGCGGCAGGCCTTTGCCTCGCGCGTCGAGCGCTACGAGCATCTGATGGCGCAACGCTTTTCGCTGACCACGCCGCAGATCGCGGTCATCGGCCTGTTGCTCCTGCGCGGCGCGCAGACGGCGCATGAATTGCTGGCCCGCTCTGAGCGCATGGCGCGGTTCGCCTCGATCGAGGAGCTCCGCGACAATCTCGATTTGATGATCGGCCGGCGACCGCCGCTGATCCAGTTGCTCGAGCGCGCGCCGGGGCAGCGCGAGGAGCGCTATGTGCATCTGCTGAGCGGGCCGGTCGAGGCTGCGCCGGCGGCAGCGCCATGGCAGCCGGCGCCTGGGTCATCGGATTCCGATCTCGAAGCCCGCGTGCGCGCGCTCGAGGAAGAGGTCGCGGCGCTGCGCGCGAGGATCGAGGCGTCGGGCGGCGGACAATAGCCGGCGACGTCCGTTCCGGGACCGATCAGCCTGGATATGGCCGGGACTACGCCTCACGGCTGGCGTTCGCCAATGCGCGGCGGCAGCTTGAGGTCGCGATGGTCGGCCGCGCCTCTGCCCAGTGCGATGGACAGAAGGTAGACGCGCGGGTTGAAGCCAGCCGATGCCAGGTGCGACAGCGTCTTGAACAGTTGCAGGTGAACCATGAAACCCCCTTCGGCTGTTTACGGGCGCGTCTCGTCGAAGCGCGCCGCAAACTAGGCGCGGCCGGGGAAGGACAGCTTGGACAAAACGGCCCTTAAAGCGGCCAAAACGGCCCTGTATTGACGTTTGGGGAGCCTCAGAGCATATCAGCGCGCCTCAGGAGCCGGTCGGTCGACGGGTTCCTTGTCAGGCGACGGCCTTCGTACCGTCGCTAGAGGCACGGGGTTGTCGATGACTGCGGCGAGAGGGCCGTCGGCTTCGTTGAGGCTGCTGACCGAGATGATTCCGGAGCGGGATCGTGTCGAGGTGATGCGCGAGGTCTATGGCCGCGCCGTGCTGAAGGTCGATCTCGACCCGCTTGATCCGACGCATGTCGATATGCGGGTGCGCGCCCTGCCTGGACTGGGTATCGCGACGGGTTCATGCTCGGCGTTCCGGGTGCATCATTCGAGCCGGCTGATCGACAGCGACGACCTCATCTTGCTGGCGGCGCTGGATGGCACGACCATGATGAAGCATCGCGGCCGGGAGGAGCCGGTAGGTCGCGGCCATGCGCTGATGATGAGCGGCGAGGAGGTCGGCCTCAATCTCATCCAGCCGGGCGGCATCCGCTTCGTCAACATAAGCTTTTCCCTGCGGCAGCTTTCGCCGCTGATCGGCGATCCCGCCGCCGTGTTGATGCGGCCGCTGTCGACCGACACCGGCGCCATGCGGCTGCTGATCGACTATGTGCATTCGGTCCAGGAGGCCGGCGACGGGCTCAGCCCGGAGGAATTGCATATGGCGACAACGCATATCTTCGACCTTGCCGCGCTTGCCGTTGGCGGGACGAAGGATGCGGTGGAAATCGCACGCGGACGAGGCGTGCGCGTGGCGCGCCTGCGCGCCATCAAGGCCGACATCGCCGCCCAGGGCGGTGGCATGTCGGCCGAGGATGTCGCCCGGCGTCACCGGCTTTCGACGCGTTACGTGCGCAAGCTGTTCGAAAGCGACGGCACATCATTGTCGGAATTCACGCTGCGCCAGCGCCTGCTGCGCGCCCACCGCATGCTCAGCGATCCGCGCTACGCCGGCCGCAGCATAACGGCGATCGCTTTCGAGGCCGGGTTCAACGACCTCTCCTACTTCAACCGGGTGTTCCGGCGCCGCTACGAGGCGACGCCATCCGATATTCGCGCTTCCGCCCTCAAGGAGTGATCGCCGGGGCGCCGCAATCCAGCCTCAGCCGAGCTTGGCGTCCAACGACACCTTGATGGCGCCGAGCGCCTTCGAGACCGGGCATTCCGCCTTGGCCTTCTCGGCAAGTTCCTTGAACTTGGCGGCGTCGATGCCCGGCACCTTGCCGACCAGGGTGATGGCGCTGCCGGTGATGCCGGTGCCGGGCACCAGCGTCACCACCGCCTTGGCGTCGAGCTCGGCCGCCGGCGTGCCGTTCTCGGCCAGGAAGTGCGAGAGCTGCATGGCGTAGCAGCCGGCATGCGCGGCGGCGATCAGCTCTTCCGGATTGGTGCCGGATTTGCCGCTTTCGTCCTGGAAGCGCATCTTGAAGGAATAGGGCGCGGCCTTCAGTGCGCCGCTCTGCGTGTCGAGGGTGCCTTTGCCTTCCGTCAGATTGCCTTTCCAGACGGCGTTTGCGGTGCGGTCCATGAAGTCCTCCTGCGTGTCGGGGTTTGCGCCGGCGGCCGCCGGCGTTCCTGGCAACTATAGCGCGGGCGGGCCGGAAGGCCATCCACGGCGTGTTGAGAATCAGGTGAGGCGCGCTCAAATGCGCCCTTCCGCGCGGGGTCCTTCAAAAACGGGTGCAAAAATGTCGACTTCCCGTCGGTCCGTCCGTCCTGTGGGCGGCCACTCACGGCCGATGGAGATCAAGGATGGACAATCTGTTTCTTGCGGACTGGGGAGGGCCGGGGCGAAAAGTCCGGCAACCGGAAGAGTTCTGGCTGGATCCGCCGGCGTCCGGTTTCGGCCGGCTGGCGACCGCGATCGTCATCATCGGTGTCGCGGCATGCCTTCTCGATCACGCGGCATTCAGAAGCGAAACTGGCGCCGCCGCCCTTGCCCCGTACAACGCATCAATGGAAGGAGGCTCGAAATGAAATATGTCCTGCTGGTCTATGGCGAGGAAAAGGATCTTTTCGCGCTGAGCCCCGAGCGCGGGGCCAAGCTCGATGCCGACTCGCTCGCCTATGACAGGGAGCTCGACCAACAAGGCAAGCTGATCATCGCGCAGGCGCTGCAGCCAGTGAAGGCGTCGAAATCGCTCAGGCGACGGAAGGGCAAGGTGTTGGTGACCGACGGGCCGTTCGCCGAAACCAAGGAGCAGTTGCTCGGCTTCGTCATGGTCGAGGCGGCGGACCTGGCCGAGGCGCTGAAGCTTGCCGAGGGCATTCCGCTGGCCGAGCTCGGCACGGTCGAGATCCGGGCGATCTACGACATACCGGGGTCATGACTTAAATCGCCTCGCCCTTCAACAGCCGTGGCGTGTCGCTGGACAGGCCCGAAGCCTGGCGGATGAAGAAATCCTTGAGCTTCGGCATGCGCTCGACCAGGCCGAGGCCGAGGTCACGAACGGCGCGCAGCGGGCCGATGTCGTTGGAGAACAGCCGGTTCAGCACGTCGGTGGTGACGCCCATCTGCAGCGTGTCGAAGCGGCGCCATTGCTGGTAGCGCTCGAGCACGTCGAGCGCGCCGATGTCCTGGCCGAGGCGGTCGGCCTCGACCACCACTTCGGCCAGGGCCGCCACGTCCTTGAAGCCGAGATTGAGGCCCTGGCCGGCGATCGGGTGGATGCCGTGGGCGGCATCGCCGGCGAGCGCGATGCGCGGCGCCACGAAGGCGCGGGCGAGCGTCAGGCCGAGCGGCCAGGCGCGCGGCTTGTCGGCGACGCGGATCTCGCCGAGCTTCAGGCCGAAGCGCTGCTCCAGATCGTGCTCGAATACGAACTCGTCGCCCTCGACCAGCGCCTTGGCATCTTCCGTGCGCTCCACCCAGACGATCGAGGAGCGGTTGGTGCCATCCTCGTCCGGCTTCAGCGGCAGCGTGGCGAAGGGACCCGCGGGCAGGAAATGCTCCTCGGCGCGGCCGTTATGCGGCCGCTCATGCGCCACCGTGCAGACGATGCCGGACTGTCCGTATTCCCATTTCACGGTCTTGATGCCGGCCATGTCGCGCAGCCTGGAGTTGACGCCGTCGGCGGCGATCAGCAGCCGCGCCTTCAGCGTCGCGCCGTCGGCCAGATGCACCGTGATGCCGGCGCCGTTGACGTCGAAGGCGTTGACCGCCATCCCTTCGATGACGTCGATGCCGAGCTTCGCGGCGCGCCGGCGCAGCGCGCCGTTGAGGTCTCGGTTGGCGACCATATGGGCGAAGGGCTCGCCCGGCGCGACCTCGCCGTCGAAGGTCAGGAACACCGGGCGCACCGGATCGGCGGCGCGCGAGTCGGTGATGATCATCTCGGTGATCGCCTGCGCTTCCGGCACGATCTCTTCCCAGACGCCGAGCTGTTCCAGCATGCGGCTGGCGGCCGCCGCGATGGCCGAAGCGCGACCGTCGCGCTGCCAGACACCGGCTGGCGCGGCATCGACGACGGCGATGGCGAGGCCTGGCCGCGCCTGCTTCAGCGACACGGCCGCGGTGAGGCCGACATAACCGGCGCCGGCGATGAGCACGTCGAGCGGAGCCTCGCGGTCGCCATCGGCTCTTGCTGCATCCGGCTTGCGGTCGACCATGGCATCATCCTTTCGCGGCTTCGGCCTGCTGGCGTTTGCGGCCTTGACTGCCTGCACGTCCTGGCCGAAACCGGCCATGGCACATCTTCGAAGGATTTCAAACATGACCGCGGCCATGGACGAGCTTCTCGACATTCTCGACCTCGAGCAGCTCGAACACAATCTGTATCGTGGTCGCAGCCCCAAGGTCGACTGGCAGCGCGTGTTCGGGGGCCAAACCATCGCCCAGGCGCTGGTCGCCGCGCAGCGCACCGTGGAGCCCGAACGCCACGTGCATTCGCTGCATGGCTATTTCATGCGGCCCGGCGACACCAAGCTGCCGATCGTCTACGAGGTCGACCGCATCCGCGACGGCGGCTCCTTCACCACGCGCCGGGTGGTGGCGATCCAGCATGGCCAGGCGATCTTCTCGCTGGAGGCGTCCTTCCAGCAGGACGAGGTAGGGCTGGAGCATCAGCTGCCGATGCCGCGCGACGTGCCGGCGCCGGATAGCCTGCTGTCGCAACGTGAGCTTCTGGGAAAATTCGGCGAGGCGGTGCCGGAAGGCATCAAGCGCTATTGGGAGCGCGACCGGCCGATCGAGATGAAGCCGGTGATGCTGAAGCACTACACCAGCCGCGAGAAGCTGGATCCGCAGCAGAACATCTGGATACGCACCACCGGCCCGGTACCGGAAAGCCGCGCCATCCAGGCGGCGGTGCTTGCCTATCTCTCCGACATGACGCTGCTCGACACCTCGACCTTCGCGCATGGCCGCGCCATCTTCGACCGCGACATCCAGGCCGCCAGCCTCGACCATGCCATGTGGTTCCACCGCAGCCACTCGCTGGACGACTGGATCCTCTACAACCAGGACAGTCCGTCGACGCAGGGCTCGCGCGGCTTCACCCGCGGCTCGCTGTTCGCACGCGACGGAACGCTTATCGCCTCGGTCGCCCAGGAAGGCCTTATCCGCCTGAAACGCTGACGGGGCGTAGCTTCCTCCGAAGCGCGGCCACGCGCCGGCCGTCATGCAAAAGAAATCGGCGCGGCGCGATTTTCCGCAAAATCCTTGCGGCAGACCCATGCGGCCACCGTGAGCAACGCGGATAGCTTGCAAAATAGGCAATCTCCAATATTTGCCTATCTTTTAGTCAGGTGATGCGCGCCAGCTTGGACGGGGTCGCTGTCCCGGTCACTTCATTCCCTTTGTTTACAATAGGTTAATGCCCTGCCTCGGCAGTTGGCACGGAGCTTGAATCCTGTCCGGCACTCTCCGGCTCCCACGGGATCGGCGAAGTCGTGCAATCGCGGGGGACCGCAACAGCAAAGGGTGAAACCTTATGAAAATCGTGATGGCAATCATCAAGCCGTTCAAGCTCGACGAGGTGCGCGAAGCGCTCACCTCCGTCGGCATCCAAGGCCTGACCGTCACCGAAGTCAAAGGCTACGGGCGTCAGAAGGGGCACACGGAAATCTATCGCGGCGCGGAATACGCGGTCAGCTTCCTGCCCAAGATCAAGATCGAAGTCGCGGTCGGGACCGACATGGTCGACAAGGCCGTCGAAGCCATCACCTCGGCCGCCAAGACCGGCCAGATCGGCGACGGCAAGATCTTCGTCTTCGGCATCGACCAGGCCGTGCGCATCCGCACCGGCGAAACAGACACCGACGCGCTCTGAGCGGCGACCAGCTATTCCAACGGAGAGTTCAATGAATATTCCTTCCACCTTCAAGACGACGGGCCGCGCGGCAGCGCTCGCCGCGATCGCGCTCACGGCCTTGAGCACGGCCGCCGCCTTCGCGCAGACAGCCGCGCCGGCCGCCACGACCACCACCGCGGCGCCCGCGCCGACCCCGGTGCTCGACAGCGGCAACACCGCCTGGATGCTGACGTCGACGGCGCTGGTGCTGATGATGACAATTCCGGGCCTGGCGCTGTTCTATGGCGGCATGGTGCGCAAGAAGAACGTGCTCGCCACCATCATGCAGAGCTTCGCCATCACCTGCCTGGTGACGGTGCTGTGGTTCATGTTCGGCTATTCGCTCGCCTTCTCCGACGGCGGCGGCATGAATGCCTATCTCGGCGGCTTCTCGAAGTTCTTCCATCACGGCATCACCGTCTCCACGCTGTGGGCGCCGGGTGTTTCGAACATTCCTGAATTCGTCTTCTCGATGTTCCAGATGACCTTCGCCATCATCACGCCGGCGCTGATCGCCGGCGCCTTCGCCGAGCGCTTGAAATTCTCGGCGCTGCTGATCTTCATGGGTCTGTGGCTCGTGGTCGTCTACGCGCCGATCGCGCACTGGGTGTGGGGCGGCGGCTTCCTCGGCACGGCGGGCGTCCTCGACTTCGCCGGCGGCACGGTCGTCCATATCAACGCCGGTGTAGCGGGCCTGGTCTGCGCGCTGGTTCTCGGCAAGCGCGAGGGCTATGGCACCACCAACATGGCGCCGCACAACCTCGTCTATTCGGTGATCGGCGCCTCGCTGCTGTGGGTCGGCTGGTTCGGCTTCAACGCCGGTTCGGAGCTTGGCGCGGACGGCCTCGCCGGCGCTGCGATGATGAACACGCAGGTCGCCACCGCGGCCGCGGCGCTGGCCTGGATGTTCGCCGAATGGATCGTCGCCAAGAAGCCTTCGGTTCTCGGCATCATCTCCGGCGCCGTCGCCGGCCTCGTCGCCGTGACGCCGGCCTCCGGCTTCGTCAACCCGACCGGCGCCTTCATCGTCGGCATTGTCGCCGGCGTCGTCTGCTACCTGTCGGCGGTCAAGCTCAAGCATGCGCTGGGCTATGACGACTCGCTCGATGCCTTCGGCGTCCACGGCGTCGGCGGCGTGGTCGGCGCGCTCCTCACCGGCGCGCTCGCCGATCCGGCGATCAACGCGCTCGGCAAGGACGCTTCGGTCGGCAAGCAGCTCTACGGGATCGCCTTCACCATCCTGTGGACGGCGATCGCCACGTTCGTGATCCTCTACATCGTCAAGGCGCTGGTCGGCCTGCGTCCGTCGAAGCAGGAAGAGGTCGAGGGCCTCGACGTCACCCAACATGGCGAGGTGGTGCCGTAAGGCAGCCCGCCAGCGGGACCGGCGCATCCCTCCCCGCCGGTCCCGGAGCTCCAAAGATCCCGTCGTGACGCTCCCGCAAGGAGGTCACGCCTTGAGGCCCGGAAGAACCTTCCGGGCCTCCTTTTTTGCTTGGCGATAGATCGAAGCTTTTCGATCACGCTCACTTGATCGCGGCGGCATGAAACATCGATCTTCCTGGTTCCGTACTGGGATAGCGAGCGTCATCAAGGCGCCTGCCAAACAAAAGGGAAGGAACCACCTAATGAATATCAAGAACATCTTTCTGGGAGCAATGGCTCTTTCGATGATCAGCGGCGTTGCACTTGCCGGTGCTCTCGATGAGCCGGATAATATGGCTCCGTTCTTCACCGATTCCAGCATGAAGACCATGAAGCCGGAGGCCGATTTCAAGGCCGCCTGGGCCTCGACGCCGAAAGACAAGCAGGACATGATGATGAAGGAGTGCCAGGACGCGGCGATGAGCAAGCCTCACGCCGAATTCTGCGCCAACCTGAACATGTTTGCCGGTCACAAGTGATGCATCGACGGATCGGGTCCCGGCGGATCCGATCGTTTCGCCGTTTCAGGCAAAGGTGGCGGGCCGCGCGGCCTGCCATCTTTGTTGGAGCCGAAGCCGGTAAAGACCCATGGTTAATGCGGCCTTAACCTTCCCCCCGATAGTCTGGCATTCGAATCTGCCGAGGTGCGCCACGCGCCCGGCCAGGCAACGATCATGGGGAAGAGCATGCGTTCAGGCGCCTCAGCACCGCTCGCGCTGACCGACACGGGGCACGGTATCCAGGCATTCGCGCGGCGCCAGGTCGGGCGGCTGGTCGGCACCGGGCTGTTCCTGTTCACCGCCTTCGGCATCGCCGCCTTAGCCACATGGAACGTCGCCGATCCGAGCTTCTCGCATGCCACCAGCAACGTCGTCACCAATGCCATGGGCTATGCCGGCGCGGTGTTCTCCGACCTTGCCATGCAGTTCTTCGGCCTTGCCGCCGTCGCGGGCCTGGTTCCAGCGGTGATCTGGGGCTTCCTGCTGTTTTCGGCGCGCGGCGTCGACAGATTGCCGAAGCGCGGCTTCGCCTGGTTCGGCTTCGCATTGCTTGCCGCTGCCATCGCCGGCTGCGTGACGCCGCCCAACACCTGGCCGCTGCCGACCGGCCTTGGCGGTGTCTTTGGCGACATGGTGCTGAAAATACCCGGCATCGCGGTCGGCGGTTACCCGAAAGGGCTTTTCGCCACCGTCATCGCAATCATCCTCGCCGCGCCGACCTTGTGGCTGTTCGCCTACGGCTCGGCCCTGATCGCGCGCAAGAACGGCTTTGCCGTCATGGAGCGCGCCGCCGAGCCCGATCCGCGCGAGCAGGACGAGATGCTGTTCGACGAGGATGAGGACGAAGGCGACGAGGGGATACTCGCGCTCGGCGCCATCACCCATTGGTGGCTGTCGTTCCGCGCCTGGATGCATCGCCGCGCCGTGCGCCGCAGGCAGGAGCGCGACGAGTTCGAACCGCCGATGGAGCCCAAGGCCAGCGCCTGGCGGCGGGCGGCCGAACGCGTCGAATCGGCCGAATTCGCCGAGGCCCGGATGAGCCCTGGCGGCCGCGCCCGCGTCGAGCCGGAATTCTTCGCCGCCATGGTCAACGACCGTAGCGCCTCGGTCGATCCGGTCGATGAGGATATCTTCGACGAAGAAGACGAAGATCTCGACGACTTCGAAGATGAGGCGCCCGTGCAGCGGCGCGGCGCCGGCGCCAAGGTGCAGAATTTCCGCTCCGATGCCGCGACCCGCGTCGCCGCGCCGGCGGCGCGCCCGATGCCAGGCTCACGTGCCCAGCGCGAGGCGCAGACGTCGCTGATCGGATCGGACACGTTCGAGATGCCGTCGCTGCATTTCCTCTCCGAGCCGAAGAACATCGCAAAGGATGCGAGCCTTTCGAAGGACGCGCTCGAGCAGAATGCGCGTCTGCTCGAAGGCGTGCTGGAGGATTTCGGCGTCAAGGGCGAGATCATCCATGTCCGCCCAGGCCCGGTCGTCACGCTCTACGAGCTGGAACCGGCGCCAGGCATCAAATCCTCGCGCGTCATCGGCCTTTCCGACGACATCGCGCGCTCGATGAGCGCGATCGCCTGCCGCGTCGCCGTCGTGCCCGGCCGCAACGCCATCGGCATCGAACTGCCGAACGCCAAGCGCGAGACGGTCTATCTGCGCGAGATCATGGCCAGCCGCGACTTCGAGACGACGAAGATGAAGCTGGCGCTCGCGCTTGGCAAAAGCATCAACGGCGAAGCCGTCATCGTCGACATCGCCAAGATGCCGCACGTGCTCGTCGCCGGCACCACCGGCTCGGGCAAGTCGGTCGCCATCAACACCATGATCCTGTCGTTGCTCTATCGGCTGACCCCGCAGGAATGCAGGCTGATCATGATCGACCCGAAGATGCTCGAACTGTCGGTCTATGACGGCATTCCGCATCTTCTGACGCCGGTCGTCACCGATCCCAAGAAGGCGGTGGTGGCGCTGAAGTGGACCGTGCGTGAGATGGAGGACCGCTACCGCAAGATGTCCAAGGTCGGCGTGCGCAACATCGACGGCTTCAACGCGCGCGTCCAACAGGCCGAGAAGAAGGGCGAGAAGATCTCGCGCACAGTGCAGACCGGCTTCGATCGCCAGACCGGCGAGGCGATCTACGAGACGGAGGACCTCGAGCTCGAGCCGATGCCCTATATCGTGGTCATCATCGACGAGATGGCTGACCTGATGATGGTGGCCGGCAAGGACATCGAGGGCGCGGTGCAGCGCCTGGCGCAGATGGCGCGCGCCGCCGGCATCCATGTCATCATGGCCACGCAGCGCCCGTCGGTCGACGTCATCACCGGCACCATCAAGGCCAATTTCCCGACCCGCATCTCCTTCCAGGTGACGTCCAAGATCGACAGCCGCACGATCCTCGGCGAGCAGGGCGCCGAGCAGCTGCTCGGCATGGGCGACATGCTCTACATGGCCGGCGGCGGCCGCATCCAGCGCGTGCACGGGCCGTTCGTCTCGGACGACGAGGTCGAGAAGGTCGTCGGGCATCTGAAGCTGCAGGGCGTGCCGGAATATCTCGACGCCATCACCGAGGATGACGAGGAAGACGACGAGGATGGCCCGTCGGGCAAGGGCGGCTCCGGCGGCGGTGGCGGCGGCAATTTCGAGGATTCCGACGATCCCTACGACCAGGCGGTGGCAGTGGTGCTGCGCGACGGCAAGGCTTCGACCTCCTACATCCAGCGCCGGCTCGGCATCGGCTACAACCGCGCCGCCTCGATCATCGAGAAGATGGAGAAGGAAGGTATCGTCGGCCCGGCCAACCATGCCGGCAAGCGCGAGATTCTGGTGCCGACCGAAGAGGACAAATTCTAGGGTTTATCGAGATTCAGGTAAGGCCGGCCTCGCCTGAATCTCAATCGACCCTTGGCCCGGGGAGACGCCAGCCCGGGCCAGCAGGCAACCTGAAATCGTCTGGCGCGTTTCATGCGACGGGCTATCGCCCGCGCCTTTGCGAGGAGCTGTCGCGTACCCGCCAAACTTAAGCCCTAGTGGGAGTCCAGATACTGCCACCACACGAATCACAGGAAGTGACCGGCATGAAGACCCAGACAGAATTCGCCATCACCCGCCGCCAGGTCCTCGGTCTCGGCCTGATGCTTGGCGGGGCTGCCGCTCTCAACCTCGTGCCGGGCTACCAGCTTGTCGCCGCCGCGCAGGCGGCGGTGCCGCCGGCGGCGCAGAAGATCGCCGACCATTTCTCCTCGGTGAAGTCGATGAGCGGCGAGTTCGTCCAGTTCGGCCCGAAAGGCGAGCAGACCGGCGGCAAGTTCTTCCTCGAGCGCCCGGGCAAGATCCGCTTCAACTATGACGGCTCCTCGAACTTCCGCGTCATCTCCGACGGCAGGTCGGTGGTGATCCTCAACAAGAAGCTGAACACCTCCGATCTCTACCCGCTGTCCAAGACGCCATTGAAATTGCTGCTCGACGACCGGATCGACCTCTCCGGCGGGCGCGTCAAGGCCGTCAAGGAAGAGGACGACCTGACCACGATCAAGCTTTCCGACAAATCGGTCTTCGGCAATGCGATGATCACCATGATGTTCGATCCGAAGACCTACGAACTGCGCCAGTGGACGATCACGGACGCCCAAGGGAAAGACACGACGGTGATGATCTTCAACGTCAAGGAAGGCGTCAGCTTCCCGGCCGACACTTTCGCGATCGACTATACGGCGAACCGCGAGCTGAACACGAAGACGCGGTAGATTCAGGTGAGGCCGGCCTGCGAATTGCGGCTTCCTGCGCTTCCGGTGCTCACGTACTTGAAGTTCGCTCCGCTCCGGTTCTCGTGTGCCACTATTCTCGACTCGGCCCGACCTGAATCTGGGCGCGCGGCACAAGAGAAAAAGCCTGGATCCACCCGGCTTGTCTTTATGGCGGGCGGCTGTCACTAGTCGGCGACCTTAGCCGTCTCGGACCTCGCCGCATGCCCTTCACCATCGCCACCTGGAACATCAACTCCGTGCGCCTGCGCATGCCGATCGTCGAGCGGCTCCTGAAGGAGCACGCGCCCGACGTGCTGTGCCTGCAGGAAACCAAGGTTCCAGACGAGCTGTTCCCGGAAAAGGCCTTCCGCAAGGCTGGCTACGAGCACATCCTGTTCCACGGCCAGAAGGGCTATCACGGCGTCGCCACCGTCGCCCGCCGTCCGATCGAGCTGGTCGAGAAGCGGCGGTTCTGCGAGATCGACGACAGCCGACATCTGTCGGTCAGGGTCCAGGTGGGCTCCAAGTCGGTCCTCGTGCACAATTTCTATGTTCCGGCTGGCGGCGACGAGCCGGATCCGGAGATCAACCGCAAATTCCGGCACAAGCTCGACTTCGTCCATGAGATGAACGGCGTGCCGGCGGGCGGGGACGAGCTATCCGCGTCGATCCTGGTCGGCGACCTGAACATCGCCCCGCAGGAGCATGACGTCTGGTCGCACAAGCAACTGCTCAACGTCGTCAGCCACACGCCGGTCGAGACGACAAATTTCGAGGCGATGCGCCGGGCCGGCGGCTGGGTCGACCTGATGCGGCTCAACGTGCCGGCCGACCAGAAGCTCTACACCTGGTGGAGCTATCGCGCGAAGGACTGGGAAGCGTCCAACCGCGGCCGTCGCCTCGACCATGTCTGGTCGTCCGCAAATCTGGTGCCGAGCTTCAAGGGCTACGAGATCCTGCAGGCGGCGCGCGGTTGGGAAAAGCCGTCCGACCACGTGCCGGTGATAGCGCGGTTCGATCTGGAGTAGGCTGGCTGATTCCGGTGACGCCGGCCTGCAACTCCGGTCGTCATCAACTCTGAGGAATGGCGTCGTCTCTGAGCCTGGCGTTTAGGATGACGATGATCTTTCGCATGACGGCGGCGATGGCCACCATTGGCTTTTTGCCGTTGGTGATGAGGCGTTTGTAGAAGGTTGCGAAGGCGCCTCTTCCGGCAGCG